>Ga0187776_10000111_pt1 | contig 40559 bp, 39 predicted proteins | sample 0216_BV02_MP12_2_FD_132426 | JGI IMG/M metagenome (GOLD analysis project Ga0187776, IMG submission 132426) | Tropical peat soil microbial communities from peatlands in Department of Meta, Colombia - 0216_BV02_MP12_20_MG | ecosystem: Environmental > Terrestrial > Soil > Wetlands > Peat | place...
ATCGAAGCGATGAAGATGGAAAACGAAGTGCCGGCGCCGGTGGCGGGAACGGTGAAGGCCGTGAACGTCGCCAAGGGCGATTCCGTCAATCCCGACGAAGCGCTGGTCGAAATTGAATAATTAATTTAATTGAACGCCAGGGCGCCAGGAACGCCCGGGAAGATTTATAAACAAAAGTTTTCCTGGCGACCCTGGCGTCCTGGCGCTTTCAATATTATGAAACTAATTCTCGCTTCGTCTTCGCCCTACCGCCGCGAGCTGCTGGAGCGTCTGAAAATTCCGTTCGAAGTAATCGCCCCGGATGTCGATGAAAGTCCGCGCTCCGGGGAAACGCCGGAAAAGTTGGTGGAACGGCTGGCGATCGAAAAAGCGCGCAAAATCGCCGGCCAGATTCCGGGCGCCCTCGTGATCGGATCGGACCAGGTCGCGGTGTACGACGGCCAAATCGTGGGCAAGCCGCACAGCCACGGCAAGGCGGCGCAACAGCTCCGCTCGGCCTCAGGCAAAACCGTCACGCTTTATACCGGGCTGGCGCTCGTTAACGCCGATACCCAGCGTGTCCAGTGCGAAGTCATTCCCTATCGCGTGGCGTTCCGTGTCCTGAACGAGGCGCAGATTGAGTCCTATTTGCGTCGGGAGCAACCCTATTCCTGTGCCGGCAGTGTCAAATCCGAAGGGTTGGGGATCGCACTGCTGGAAAAATTCGAGGGCGATGATCCGAACACGCTGATCGGGTTGCCGCTCATCCGACTGGTCCGGATGCTCGAGAACGAAGGAATAAAAATTATCTAAACCGCCAGGGCGGGCCGGAAGCGGACGAAGACACTGAAAACTTGTGGCCCAGGGTGCAACCCAAACGGTTGCACCCGTACGGTGACAACCCTGCTTCACCTTCGTCCCGGCGAGCGGCCCGCACACGGGCAAGCGGCGAACGCCCAGCCAGCGATGGCCGCGCCGGACATCGCGCGAAGCCGGGACGGCGCAGCGAGAAGTACGGACTGGTGGTCATCGAAACCACGAACATCGCGCCCAGAACGGCAGGTGTTGGCGTCCCGGCTGATGTCTTATTTCAAAACCGGCGAGCGTCCGAGGACTTCGGCGCCGAGGGTCTCGCCCATGGCGGTGCCGAGACGCCGGGCAAAACGGTCGAAAACATTTTCGCGGTAGGTGAAATCGACGATATCCTCGGCTCCAATCACCTCGCGCGCGACGTAACCCGCATCGCCCAGACGGTCCACCAGCCCGAGCTTCACGGCCTCGTCCCCGGTCCAGAAAAGACCGGAAAACATGTCCTTGGTCTCCTTAAGCGACTTGCCGCGCCCCTGGCGCACCACGTCGATGAATTGCTGGTGGATGCGGTCGAGCAGTTCGTGCGCGTACTGCGACTCCGCCGGCTTCACCGGGCTGAACGGGTCGAGGAAACCCTTATGATCGCCCGCGGTCATGAGCCGGCGCTCGACGCCGAGCTTTTTCATGGTGTCGACGAAGCCGAATCCATTCATCAGTACGCCGATCGAGCCGACGATGGACGCCTTATTGGCGTAAATCTTGTCCGCCGCGGCGACGGCATAATAACAACCCGAGGCACACACGTCGCCGATCACGGCGTATAGCGGAATTTTCGGATACTTGGCCCGCAGGCGCCGGATCTCGTCGTTGATATAGGCCGCCTGTACCGGACTGCCGCCGGGGCTGTTGGCGCGCACGATCACGCCGACAGTCGAGGTACTTTCGAACGCGGCGCGCAGGCCGGAGATGACGTTGTCGGCACTCGCCAGCGTGTTGGCGCCGATTTCGCCGTCCAGGTCCACCAGTGCCGTGTGTCGCGCCAGAGCCTTGCCGCCCCAGTTGTCCGTCTGCGACAGGACCAGTATCAGCAAAACCAGCGCCACGAAGAAAAACTTGAAGAAAATCCCCCACCGGCGCGCCCGCCGTTGCTCGGTGAGCGCGGCGAACGCCAGGCGCTCGAGGAGGTCGCGTTCCCAGTTCGGCGGCCGTTTCTCGGCGCCGGAGGATGCGGGGGTAGGTTCGATCTCGTCTGTCATGAATTATGACCTCAGTTCACTGCCTCGGATTCCGCCAAGTGTACATCATCCATCGCGGCGAGACGGACGGCACCGTCCCGCTCGACCACGGCGAGTTTTACCCGCGCCGCACCCGCGCACGGTCCGCCTACGCACTGACCGCTCGCCGACGCGTAACGCGCTCCGTGCGTAGCGCACCGCAGATGCTGTCCGAAGGCATCGAAAATTTCGCCCTCGATCCAGTCGAGTTCGAGCGAACGATGACTGCAGCGATTCAGGTACGCATGCGCCACACCTTCGAAGCGAATCACGAATGCCAGCGCCGCCTCGCCGTGCTGGCGCACCCGGAAGCGTACGGCGCGGCCGCCGTTTACGAGTTCGCCGCTGCGGCAGATGAAGCCGTGCCCGTCCGCTGCAGCCACGCGCACACCTCCGTGAACGAGTCGAGACAGGCGAGCGGCCCGTGCTCCGCGAGCAGTTCGCGATCGTGCACGCCGTAAGTCACAGCCAAGCTTGCCACCCGCGCGTGCCGCGCCATCTGCAGGTCGTAAGTCGTATCGCCCACCATCAATGCCTGCGCGGATTCAAAACCGGTCTGTTCGAGAATATCCTCCAGCATGCGCGGGTGCGGCTTGGAATAGGACTCGTCGGCGCAACGCGTGGCGCAGAACAGATGCGCCGTGCCGGTGTCGCGCAACACCCGGTCCAGTCCGCGGCGCGCCTTGCCGGTGGCCACGGCCAGCAGGTATCCCTGCTCTGCGAGCGCCTCGAGCCCCTCGCGCACGCCCGGGAACAGCGCCATGCCGGTCTGGTCGAGATGCAGGAAATGCTCGCGATAACGCTCCACCACCCGCGACCGCACGGCGTTTTCCGCGTGCGGCAACAGCGTGGTCACGGCCTCATCGAGTCCGAGTCCAATGATATGACGGATCGCCAGTTCGCCGGCATCGGGTGCGCCAGCATCGGCCAGCGCCGCCTGGAAACATCGGACGATCTTGGCAACGGAATCCATCAGGGTCCCGTCCCAGTCGAAAATAATCAATTCAGGGTCAGGTTTCATGAGTCAGGCGTTCCAGCAGCGCGGAAAGTTCGTCGGGAAGTGGGGCTTCAAAATCCATTTTACAACCTGTCCGCGGATGCGTGAAACGCAGCCGCTGTGCGTGCAGGAACAAGCGTCGCGACCCCAATTGCTGCAGCCGCCGGTTGAATTCGCGATCACCGTACTTGTCATCGCCGGCAATCGGATGACCGAGATGTGCCGCGTGCACACGCGCCTGGTGGGTGCGGCCCGTCTGGAGCATGATCTCCATTAGCGTGGCAATACCAAAGCGCTGTTGCGGCGTAAAAATGCTGGTGGACTCCTTGCCCACGTCGGAAACCTCCACCCGCCGCTCGCCCGAACGGGGCCGGTTCTTTTCCAGCGCCACCGTCACCTCCCGCACGCCACCGCGCCAGGCTCCTTGTACCAGCGCAAGGTAACGTTTCTCGATGTCGCCTTCACGCAACATCCGGTGCAACGCCAGCATTGCCGGTCGGGTTTTGGCGATCAATAGGCAACCGGAGGTTTCCCGGTCCAACCGGTGTGCCAGCTCCAGGAATGGCGCCTGCGGCCGCAGCCGGCGCAAGGCCTCGATCAACCCGACGTTTACGCCACTGCCACCGTGAACTGCGAGGCCGGCCGGCTTGTTCACCACGAGCAGCACATCGTCCTCATAGAGAATGCGGGTCAGCAACCAGGCAAACGCCGCCGCGTCCTGTTCCGGCTTGGGAGCGGGCGGCGCCTGACGCAAAGGAGGAATTCTGACCACGTCGCCCGGTTCCAAACGGTAGTCAGGCCGGGCGCGCCCGCGATTAATGCGCACTTCGCCCTTGCGCAGGATGCGGTAGATGTGACTTTTGGGCACCCCCTTCAGGGCGCCAATGAGGAAGTTATCGAGCCGCTGGCCGGCCCGGGATTCATCGATTTCGAGATAGCGGACGGTGGAAGCGGCGGGTTTTACGGCCTTTTTCATCGGGAACGCGATCATAACAAGATTGCCGGGCAGCCGGCGGGTCTGGTATAGTTATTTTGTGTACTTTGCGATGAATTCTCCAATATTGCATCAAGTGCACCGAATGCAACGTATTTTTGCGCGATTTCATGACGCGCGGGTTTGGCTGCAAGCGTTGCGCCGGCGCTAACCAACCGCCGGGTGCCTGAACGGCAGAAAGCAGCAAGCCTACAAGGGTGACACGCCTCTCCCCTGACATGTAGAGGTGTAAGAGTAAGACGCTCCAGTTTAGCGAGCGCCTGCCGACATCAGCATTGGCAGACGGCACCGGGACCGCCAAAAGCGCCCGCTGCGTGGATTCCAAGTCTGGTTTGCACATTCCGCGCCCATAAAGGCGTGGAGCAAGAGCAGAAAAACCGCCATGTGACGGCGGTTTCTGCCTCCTGTCGGGAGGACGATGTTCGCTTCACCCCGCTGCCATTCAGCGCGAGGTAGTCTGGCCCGCCAAACCGGGCGTCAGGGACAATAATTTAATGAAACGCATTTTGTTTAACGCAACTCACCCCGAGGAGTTGCGTCTGGCCGTCGTCGATGGCCAGAAATTGCTCGATCTCGACATTGAATCCTCCTCCTACCAGCAGAAAAAGGGCAACATCTACAAGGGCAAAGTCACCCGCGTAGAACCGAGCCTGGAAGCCGCCTTCGTCGACTACGGCTCCGAGCGCCAGGGCTTTCTGCCGCTCAAGGAAATCTCCCGCATCTACTTCCAGGGTTACGACGATCGCACCCCGATGAGTCAGGTGCGCATCAAGGACGTGGTCCGGGAAGGCCAGGAGATGATCGTGCAGGTGGACAAGGAGGAGCGCGGCACCAAAGGCGCGGCGTTGACCACCTTCATCAGCCTGGCCGGGCGTTACCTGGTGCTGATGCCGAACAATCCCAAGGGTGGCGGAATTTCGCGCCGCATCGAAGGCGAGGAACGCGCCGAGTTGCGCGAGGCGATGTCACAGCTCAAATTGCCGGACGATTATTCCGTGATCGCCCGCACCGCCGGTATCGGCCGCAGCGCCGAAGAACTGCAGTGGGACCTCGATTACCTGATCCACCTGTGGGAAGCCATTTACCAGGCTGCGCAGGAACGCTCCGCGCCCTTCCTGGTGTATCAGGAGAGCAACCTGGTGGTGCGCGCCACGCGCGACTATCTCAAGGCCGACATTGGCGAGGTCCTGGTCGACAATACGGAAATCTACGAGCGCATGAAAAAGTTCATGCAGCAAGTTGCCCCGCCCTTTCTCGACAAGCTCAAGCTGTACAAGGACGAGACGCCGCTGTTCTCGCGCTTCCAGATCGAACACCAGATCGAATCCGCGTTCTCGCGCGAGGTACGGCTGGAATCGGGCGGCGCGATCGTGTTCGACAAGACCGAAGCCCTGGTCACGATCGACGTTAACTCCTCGCGCGCCACCAAAGGCGCCGACATTGAGGAGACCGCGCTCAATACCAATCTCGAGGCCGCGGAAGAAATCGCGCGCCAGCTGCGCCTGCGCGACCTCGGCGGTCTGATCGTCATCGACTTCATCGACATGACGCCCGAGCGCAACCGGCGCGAGGTGGAAAACCGCCTGATCGAATCGCTCAAGGTGGACCGCGCCCGCACCCAGGTGGGACGGATCTCGCGCTTCGGCCTGCTTGAGATGTCGCGCCAGCGTCTGCGGCCGGCGCTGGGCGAAACCTCCAGTCTGGTCTGCCCGCGCTGCAATGGCAGCGGTCACATCCGCGGGGTACAGCCCTCGGCGCTGCAAGTGCTGCGCATGGTTCAGGAAGAGGCAATGAAGGAGAATACGGCGGCGGTACATGTGCATTTGCCCGTAGAGACCGCCACGTATTTACTCAACGAAAAGCGTCTGGAAATAAGCGCCATTGAATCCCGCATCGGCACGCCGGTCATCATCATTCCGACGGAAGAGCTCGAAACTCCGCATTATCACATCCGCCGCCTGCGCATCGACGAATATGAGGCCGAGGCCGATGTGCCGAGCTACGATCTCGACATCGTCGATGAGGAAGAAGAGGAAGAACGCCGGCCCGCTCCGTCGACCCCAGCGGCAACCCCATCGGAAAAACCGGTCATCGGTCCGTTAACGCACGCGGCCGCCCCACCGGCGCCGCCGAAACCCGAGAGCGGCGGCCTCCTCAAGAAAATCATCGGCACCATCTTCCACAAGAAGGAAGAAAAAGAGGAAAAGAAGGCGACGATCGAACCGGCACGTCCGGCGCGTCATCACGGGCACCCGCGCGGTCATGGCGGCCAGCGTCCGCATCGTCCCCACCCGCACCAGCACCGTGAACACCGCGGGGAGCGTCCGCCGCAACCCCAGCGCGCCGGCGGCGGCCAGGACCAAGGCCGTCCGCGCCCACCGCAACCACAACAGGTGGCCGGCGGCGGCGCCGAAGGCGGTCAACCGCCGCAACGCGAACGCCACGATGGCAGCGGCCGGCGCCGTCGCCGTGGTCGTGGTCGTCGCGGCCGTGGTCAGGAAGGACGCTCGCCGCAGGAACGGCAGGAGTTCGCCGAACGCAACGGTGGTCAAGACGGAAACCGGCGGCCGTCGGAAGACGTCGCCCGCGAGCCGTACACTCCCCGCGAGGAAACCGCCCCTGCCGGGCCAAACGAGACGGTGAACTCCGCACCCGCTAGCCAGGGAATGAGTCCGCCACCGTGGGAAAAACCCGTGGAAACAGGTGAAAGCTGGACACCGCCGGCGGCTCCCGTCACCCCGCGCGAAGAGGAACACAAACAGGAACGTGAATCGCGCCCGGCCCCGGAGCTGGTACAGGTCGAAACGCGCCCCGAATCGCCGCATGAGGGCGACGGCGCGAAATAACTCTTCGGCAAGCAGCGTGAATCTCCGCTTGGCTGCCGCGGCTCCATGTCGTTCGCATGAACAACATGGCGCGGGATTCGTGAGCAATTCCCGAAGGGAAAACCGGTGACGGCGGGCGCGGACGGCGCCGCATCATTCTTCCCTGAAGATTAAACGGACGTCCCCTTCAGGAAGACATCGAACCGAAAACAAACGCGGTGACCAGTCCAACCAGGCACCATATCGAAATCAGGCTCTGCAAATCCATTAAGCCACCGTCCCTTGCGCTTGAAGAATCCGGATGTCGGCAAGGGCTGCCCCTCGCGTCGACATCGGGCAGTTAAACGATATCCAGAAACGCAACAAAAAGTAAACAAATCTTTCACAAACGGACCGGACTGCCGCGACCGCGGTTCTGGCGTCGGAACGGATTCATTGTGGCCGACGGCGTGGGTCGTCCGACCTCATGGAAATGCCGCGCACAGGCTGAGTTTTCGACAGGACTAGAGACGGGTGCGGCGTATGTCATCGAGGAGTCCGCGGGCCGCGGCTTCGATCATGTCGAGCACGCGGTCGAAACCGCTGGCGCCGCCGAAGTACGGGTCGGGCACCTCCTCTTCCGGCCGGTCAGCTGCGAACTCCATGAGGAGCCGGACTCGGACCTCATAACCGGGAGCCGATATCGCGAGAAGATGCTCGTAGTTTTCGCGATCCATCGCCAGCACGTAATCGAACTTCTGGATGTCCGCGGCCGTCGCCTTGCGCCCGCGCCGGCCGCTAATGTCGATGCCGCGACGCTCGCACGCGGCCATGGCGCGCTCATCCGGCGGCTCCTCGAGATGATAGGCGTGCGTGCCGGCCGAGTCGATCTCGAACAGGTGCTCGAGTTTCTCTTCCCGCACCAGTTTGCGGAACACCCCTTCCGCCGTCGGCGAGCGGCAGATGTTCCCCAGGCAAACGAATAATACTCGAACCATAAAATCAAAATGCAGGATTAATAGGATTTACAAGATTAAAACAAAATGCATTTTGACGTAATCCTGTCAATCGTGTTTATTGCTGAAGTACTTTCGCACGCGCTCAAGATCTTCCGGCGTATCCACGCCGGCCGCAGGCAGCTCGCGCGCGTCATGAACGACGATGCGTTCTCCGTACCATAAGACACGTAATTGTTCCAGTTGCTCCACCTCCTCCGGCGGACAAGCCGGCCAGACGGTGAAGCGGCGCACGAATCCGGCCCGGTAGGCGTACAGACCGATATGGCGTTGCGCGTGGAAGCTTCCGCCCGCGCCCGCCATCGCTTCGCGCGGCCAGGGAATCGCGGCGCGACTGAAATAAAGAGCATAACCATTGGCATCGCACACGACCTTCACGACATTGGGATTCATGATCGTGTCACGGTCGTGGATCGCGTGACACGCGGTCGCGACCACCGCGTCCGGGTGTCGCTCGAGTTTTTGCGCCACGTCCTGTATCAGCGTCGGCGGCATCTGCGGTTCATCGCCCTGCAGGTTGACCACGATTTCATCGGTGTCGATCGCGAGCTTCTGGATGACTTCCGCCAGACGGTCGGTTCCCGAGCGGTGCAGCGGCGACGTCATGCACACACGGGCACCGAACTTCTCCGCCGCCGCGCGGATGCGGTCATCGTCGGTAGCGACGGTGATGGCGGCCGCGCCGGCGCGAACGGCGCATTCGTGGACACGCTGGATCAGCGGTCTGCCGGCGACGTCCGCGAGCGGCTTGCCCGGCAGGCGGCTCGAAGCGTAACGTGCGGGGATAATGATGTGCATATTATTTGTTGAACTACGGACAAACACGGATAAACGCAGATTCGACTGAAAGCGCAGGCACGTTATGTCTGGCTTCTATCCGTGTTTATCGGTGTTCATCCGCGGTAACCGATTTCTATTTCGGCAGCTCTTCTTCGGCCACCTGACGCGCCTCGTCTTCCAGCATGACCGGGATATCGTCGCGGACGGGATAGGCCAGCCGGTCAGCTTTGCAGACCAGCTCGGATTTTTTCTTGTCATAGATGAGCGGTCCCTTGCAAATAGGACAGACCAGAATATCGAGCAGCTTTTTATCCACGGATTTTCTCCTCAAGATGTCGCCGGACTTCTTCGCCTACCCGCGGGTCGGGCAGCGCCGTGACCGCCAGGTACCAGGCGCCGTCGCCTGCGAAGCGTTCGCATTTTACCGCATCTTTCTCGGTCATGATCACCTGCCGACCGTCATCGAAGCGGATGTCTTGCGGCAAGTACCGATGATGATCGGGAAAAGCGTGTTCGATAACCGCGATTCCCAGACGCCGCAAATGATTGAAGAAACGCACTGGATGACCGATGCCGGCGACGGCGTGAACGGTCTTCCCCGCGAGGGACGCGGCCGGCATTTGCACCGCCGGCGCATTGACGCGGCACAACCCGGTTTCCGCCAAGGTCATGCTGAAATCGCCAGGACGCGCCGCACCGTTGACCACGCGGATATCCACCCGGCTCAGACGGCTAATCGGCTCGCGCAGCGGTCCGGCCGGCAGACAGAATCCATTGCCGAAACGGCGTTCGCCGTCAATCACCGCGATTTCAATATCGCGCGCCAGGTGCAAGTGCTGCAAGCCGTCGTCGCTCAGGATCACGTCGCACTCATGTTCGTGTATCAATCGTTGGGCGCCGCGTACCCGGTCCGGATCGGCCACGACCGGGCAGGCGCTGCGCCGTGCCAGCAACACCGCCTCCTCGCCCACCAAGTCCGGATCGGACGATGGCGTCACGGACTGCGGCCAGTCGCCGGCCTGGCCCTGGTAGCCGCGCAGCACGATACCGGGGTGTCTGCCCCCGTGCCGCAGAAACCCCGCGAGCCAGATGACCAGCGGTGTCTTGCCGGTACCGCCGACCGTGATGTTGCCGACCACGATCACGGGCACGGTCAGCTTCACAGCGGCCAGAAGGCCGATACGATACAAAGCACGACGCAACAGAACCAGAAAACAGTAAACCCAACTGACTGGCAGAAGTGAAAAGCTTAGGACCGTCTTGCGATACCAGTGTCGTTCCAACCAATGCATCGGCATCAATTGGGATTTCCAGTACCGCCAAACTGAATGCGGTAAAGGTTGGCGTAGACGCCTTCGAGCGCGAGCAGTTCACGGTGCGTACCGCTCTCGACCGCGCGTCCGTGCGTCAGCACGATGATGCGATCCGCGTGTTCGACCGTGGACAGGCGATGCGCGATCACCAGCGTCGTGCGGTTCTCCATCAGTTTCTGCATCGCCGCCTGCACCAGGCGCTCCGACTCGGTATCGAGCGACGACGTCGCCTCGTCCAGCACCAGGATCGGCGCGTTCTTATAGAGCGCGCGGGCGATCGCGACGCGCTGGCGTTGACCTCCGGAGAGGCGCATGCCGCGCTCGCCCACCGGGGTGTCGAGCCCCTGCGACAGCTTTTCCGCGAACTCGAGCACATGTGCCGCACTCGCCGCCTGCATCAGGCGATCATCGTCGATCGCGCCGGTGCCGCCGTAGGCGATGTTGTGTCGGAGCGTGTCGTCGAACAGCAGTGTCTCCTGGCCTACAATGGCGATGTGGCTGCGCAGATTGGCGAGCACCAGTTCGTTGATGTTCACGCCGTCGAGCAGGATCTCGCCTTTCGTGGCCCGGTAAAACCGGGGTAGCAGGCTCGCGGTGGTGGTTTTCCCGCTGCCGGAACTGCCCACCAGCGCCACCGTCTGGCCGGGTTCGATCGTGAACGACACGTCAGCGAGCGCGTCGGATTCCGCCACCGGATAGCGAAACCCGACATGCCGGTACTCGATGCGCCCGCGCGCCGGTTCCAGGACCACGGTGCCGGTATCAGTCTCGGCCGGCTCGTCGAGCAGCCCGAAGACGTTCTGCGCGGCGGCCAGACCGGTCTGGACGGTTTCGTTCACCTTGCTCAGGCGCTTGGAGGGATTCGCCATCCAGGTCACCGCGGTGATATAGGACACAAAACCGCCGGCGGTGATGTCGCCGGACAACAACGCGAAATAAATCACCAGCGCCATGGCGATCGCGGCCAGCAGCTGCACCAGCCCCATGCCAATCGCGGAGACGGTCACCTTGCGCATCGCCTGCTTGCGGTTCTTCTCGTTGGCGGCGTGGAACGCGCGGATCTCGGTCGCCTGCCCGCCAAACGCCTTGACCACGCGTTGCCCTTCCGTGGCTTCCTGCGTCACCTGCGAAATCTCGCCCATGCTCGCCTGGATATGCTGGCTGGCCTTGCGGAAACGCCGGCTCATGGCGCGCACCAGCAGGCTCGATATCGGCAGCATGACCGCGAAAAAGATCGTCAGCTTCCAGTTGAGATGAACCATCCAGGCCGCCATGGCGATCACGGTCAGGCCGTCGCGCACCACGACCAGAACCGCGTCGGTGACGGTGGCGGCGATCTGTTCCACGTCGAAAATCAATTTCGAGATCAGGCCGCCCGAGGCGGCCTTGTCGTAGAACCCGCTGGGCAGACGCGTCAGGTGGGCGAAGATTGCGTTGCGGATGTCGAAGGTAACGCGCCGGCCCACCCAGCTGATGCAATACTGTCCGATGAAGTTGGCGATGCCGCGCACCAGGAATAGCAGGACGAGCAGCGGCGGAATCATGCGTATTGTCGCCGGGTCCTTGGCGACGAAACCCTCGTCCATGAGCGGTTTCATCAGCGCCGCGAACGCCGCGGACGTGGCCGACAAGACGATCATGCCGATGACCGCATACACGAACATCGATTTGTACGGCCAGGCGAAGGTCAGCAGGCGGCGGTATAGCCGCAGGCTGCCGGTCGGTGCTGAGGCGCTACTCACGCGTCGACGGGCCCGCCGGAGATTGTGTAGCGAAGGTCAGGCGCGTGAAGCCGAGACGGCGCGCCGTGTCCATCACCCGCACCACCGCTTCGTGCGGGGTACGCCCGTCGGCGTTGATGATGACCAGCGGGTCCTTCATATTGCCGGCCGCGTGTAACATGGCATTGCGCAACACCTCGGGCGTGGCGTTCAGCAGCTGCTGATCGCCGATGTAATACTGACCCTTGGCATCGATGGTGACGCGAATCGATGGAAGATTTTCCTTGGCTTCGGGGGCGGCTTCGGGCAGACGGATACGCAGCTGCGACTCGCTCGAAAAACTCGTGGTCACGATGAGAAAGATCAGCGCCATCAACAGCACGTCGATCAGCGGGATCAGGTTGATCTCGGGTTCCTCATCGGGGCGGGGACGGAAGTTCATGATTCTGCCCTGTCAGTCCTGTTCGCTTTTCGCTGCCGCGCCATCCCGCCTCGCGGTCGCCTCCCCGCGAGGGGACCGGCGCCACGCGGCGCGGTCGTCGTCTCTGCGCTCGTCGGTCATCCTGCTTCCTGTTCGCCGTGCAGGATTTCCACCAGTTTGATCGCCTCGGCTTCCATGTCAATCAGCAGATCATTCACGCGTCCGCGGAAATAACGATAAAACAGCAGGCTCGGGATCGCCACCGCGAGGCCGGCGGCGGTATTGATCAGCGCCACCGCGATACCCTCGGCGACGATCGAGGGATCGCCCACGCCGTGCTGGCCGATGCCGGAAAACATCTGGATCATGCCCACCACGGTGCCAAACAAGCCGAGAAATGGCGATATCGCGGCGATCGAGCCAAGGGCGCGCAGGTAACGTTCGAGTTCCGGCACCACGTGCCGGCCGGCGTTCTCCACGGCTTCTTTGACGACTTCACGCTCGTGTTCGCGGTTCACCAAGCCGGCGGCCAGGATTTTTCCCAGCGGCGAGCTCTCGCGCAACGCCGTCAGGCGCGCCGGATCGAGCTCATCCTGCGTCAGCCACTGCCGTACTTGCGCCAGCAGGTTGGGCGGCGCAACGTATTTCTTCTGCAACGACCACAGGCGCTCGCCGATGATGGCCAGGGCCGCGACGGAGCACAGGATGATGGGCCAGATCGACCAACCACCCGCTTTGATCAGTTCGAACATGCGGTTATTCCGGGGGAAATAGCAGAAAAAGTGCGGCTAATGTATCAGACGGGGCGAAAACCTCAAACACGGAAACCGTGCGTCAATGACCCGCGTCGGCGTACCAGTAGCGCCGATGCTGCACGCGATAGGCCGACTCCTGCAGACCGGCGGCGCGCAGGTGAAATTCCAGCGCACCGGCAGCGGGCGAATCGCGCGTGACGATGCCGCGTTTCACGTAGCGCGCCACCACCCCGGGATGGGGATGACGGTAACGGCTGCGGTAACCGGCGGGAAAGAGCACATAGCGCGGCGCGACGGCATCAATGAAAGCCGGCGTGGACGAGGTATTGCTGCCATGATGCGGCGCCACCAGAATATCCGCGCGCAGCCTCTCGCCCCAGCGTGCGATCAGCCGCCGCTCGGCGCCGGCCTCGATGTCGGCCGGGAGCAGCGCGGTACCGTAGCGGCTGCGCACCGACAACACGCAGGAGTCGTCATTGGCGGGCCCGTCGCCGGCGCTGGCCGGATTCAGGACGGCAAACTCAACCTCGTCCCACTGCCAGGTATCGCCGGCCCGGCACGGTCGTGCCGACGGCAGCCGCTGCGGCACGCTGCTCAACACCGCGCTCACGGGAAGCGCCCGCATGAGCGATTCTGCACCTCCGATGTGATCGTTGTCGCCGTGGCTGATGACCAGGGTATCCAGGCGCCGAATACCGGCCGCGCGCAGATACGGCTCGACCACCGCCTCTCCGGTGTCGAAATCGCCGAAGCGCGGACCGGCGTCGAACACCAGCGTGTGCGATGACGTGCGCACCACCGCCGCCAGCCCCTGGCCCACGTCGAGCAGCGTGAACCACGCCTCACCCGGCGCCGGCGTCGCTGGCTGAAACAGAATTATCGGCGCCATCCACACCGCGCCGATCCAGCGTGCCGGCCAGCCGCGCGGCGCGAGCAGCAGGGCGACGCCAACCACAGCGCATGACAACGCCCATGGCGATGGCGCCGGTTGCACCCATTGGCTGAATTCATGGTCCGCCAGAAACATCAGCGCCTGCCACAATCCGTGCAACAGCGCGGCCACGAGCTTAAAAGAAACGCCGGCCGCTGTTTCCGGAAGCACGCCGAGCAACACCACGCCGGTGAGTGTCAGCGGGACCGCCAGCAGATCGAACACCGGCACCGCGATCATGTTCGCGAGCGGCGCCACCAGTGATGCCTGCTGGAACAGCGCCAGCATCAGCGGCAACATGCCGAGCGCGATCGCCCACTGGAGGTAGCCCCACTGGCGCCACCACGGTGCACCGCCGTCGTCGCGCATGGCGTAGAGAATCACCGCCACCGCCGCGAACGACAGCCAGAACCCCGGCGCCATCACCGACAACGGATCGTAGAGCAGCACCAGCAACGCCGCCATCGCCAGCAATTGCGATGGCGGAAAGCGCCGCCGCCGCAGCACGCCCGACATCGCCACAGCCAGCATGATCAGCGCCCGCTGTGTCGGCACCACGAAGCCGGCGAGCGCGGCATACGCCACCGCCGCCAGCATCGCGCAGATCGCTCCGAACATCGGCGCCGGCAGCCGCAACACTGTCGTTCCCGGCAGCGACCACAACCAGCGCCCGAGGAAAAACACGATGCCGCCGACCAGGCTGATGTGCAGACCAGAGATGGCGATCAGGTGCAGCGTGCCGGTACGGCGCAGCACCCGCCACTGCTCCGTCGTCACCCCGTGGCTGTCGCCGTTGGCGAGCGCCACTACGATTCCGGCGTAGGGATTGTCGGGCAGCTGCGCGCGGATGCAGGCGCCCAGCCGCTCGCGCAACCGGTCGATGTCGAACCACGCACCGCCTTCATTCAGGCGCTGCGGCGCCGCGTCCGCGCGCACGTAGCCCTTGGCCCGGATCCGTTGCTGGAACAGATACCCCTCGTAATCGAAGCCGCCGGGATTCTGGTAGCCGTGCGGGCACTGCAGGCGCACCGGCAGCCGCCAAGTTTCGCCCGCGTGCGGATGGAATAAGGGATCCCGGCTGTTGAGAAGAATGTGCGCCGGCACGTGCACTGCTGCGCCGCCGATTTCGGCGCGCATGACGTCCACCTCGAAACGCTGACCGAATTCGGCGGTCTCAGGAATATCAGCGATACGTCCGACGACCGCGAGATCACGGCCTTCCAGTTCATGTGGCAACTCATCCTGCAGGATCAATCCGGCACGAAAACTGACCCAGACCACACCGGCGACAAAAAACAGCGGTACCAGCCATAACGGCCGGCGCCGGGACATCCAGGCGAGCGGCACCAGCAGCCAGCCCCACCACAGCGATGGCAGCGCGGACATCTGCTGCACCAGCAGAATACCGGCGAGAAAAGCGAGCGCGACGCCGCGGATGATTTCCTCCTGAATTTATTTTGAACCGCCAAGACGCCACGATTTTGTCAGGACCAAATGGAACGCGCTTCAGCGCGTCTCAAGAACGCCGAGAATTGCTTCTAGAACGGTATACTCTGGCGGCCTGGGCGGTTAGCATTATTACGTTAGGCGTTCTCAGGGCGATATGAATTTCCGCCGCCCAGTACTATAGCAACCGACGATGACCAGAAGAACCATCCGCCGTTTTCTGCCCGACGCGAGCAAGATCCGCCACCACAAACACCTGCGCTGGTTCGGCCGGCTGCTCCACGATCCCAGCCTGTGGCACCTGAACCGGCGCTCCGTCGCCGGTGCCTTCGCTATAGGGCTATTCATGGCGTTTGTGCCGATGCCGTTGCAGATGATTCCGGCGGCGGCGCTGGCGATCCTGTTTCGCGTCAATCTGGCGATTGCGGTGGCGCTGGTCTGGATCACCAATCCCTTCACCATGCCGCCAATCTTCTATTTTACCTATCACCTGGGCGCGTGGGTCTTGAATACGCCAGCGCCACCGGTCGCGTTCGACATGAGTTGGGAATGGATGACGGCGCAAGTCGGGCGCATCTGGCAACCGTTCGTGCTGGGCTCGCTGCTTACCGCCGGCGCCAGCGCCGTGCTGGGCTATTTTGGCATCCGCGCGCTGTGGCGCTGGCACGTGATCCGTGACTGGGAGCGGCGCAAACGAAAACGGCAGGGGCGGACTTCTACATCTGTTTGACGACGCCGTCTTCCAGCTTGAGCACGCGGTCCATACTGGACGCCAGCGCCGGATCGTGGGTTACGATGATGAAGCTGGTTTGCAGCTCGCGATTGAGCTCGAGCATCATCTCGTAGACATTCTGGGCGTTCTCACGGTCGAGATTGCCAGTGGGCTCATCGGCCAGCAGGCACAGCGGTTGCGTGACCATGGCGCGCGCCACCGCGGCGCGCTGGCGCTCACCGCCAGAAAGCTCGCCGGGACGGTGCCGCAGTCGGTCCTCGAGTCCGACGCGTTTGAGCATTTCGGTCGCACGCGCCAGCGCCTGGTCTACCGGCACGCGCCGGATCAGCAGCGGCATGGCGACATTTTCGAGCGCGGTGAATTCCGCCAGCAGATGGTGGAACTGATAAACGAAGCCGAGCTTCTCGTTACGCAGGCGACCGATCGCGGCTTCGTTCAGCTTCCCGAGATCCTGTCCGTCGATTTCGACCTGCCCCGCCGACGGGTAATCCAGCCCGCCCAAAAGGTGCAGCAGCGTGCTTTTGCCGGAACCGGAGGCGCCGACGATGGCGATGCGCTCGCCCGGCTCGATGCGCAGGTACACGCCCTTGAGCACGTGCACGTTGAACGCGCCTTCCTCGTACACCTTCTGCAAACCGGTCGCGCGCAGGATGTATTTTTTGTCAGTCCTGTCAGCCTTTTCGGGCGCGTCGTCCGACACGGTCTTGGCAGTTTTCCTGCTCATTCGTAACGCAAGGCCTCGGCCGGTTGCACCTTGGCGGCGCGCCAGGCCGGATATAGCGCGGACAGCAGCCCCAGGATCAGCGAGGCTCCCGATACCATCATGACATCCGACCAGTGCAGGTCGGATGGCAGTTCGCTGATGAAGTATACGTCCGGCGCGATGAAGGAAGTGCTAAACAGGCGCTCAATACCGTGCACGATGGTCTCGACGTTAAGCGCGAGCAGGATGCCGCAACCCGTGCCGACCAGGGTGCCGACGATGCCGACCACGGAGCCGTGCGCAAGGAAGATACCCATGATGCTGCGCGGGCTGGCGCCGAGCGTGCGCAGGATGGCGATATCGGCGCGTTTTTCGGTCACCACCACCACGAGCGTCGAGACGACGTTGAACATCGCCACCGTCACGATCAGCAGCAGAATGACGAACATCGCGGTCTTTTCAATCTTGAGCGCGCGGAAGAAATTGCCGTGCTCGCGCGACCAGTCGCGCGCGTAGTAGTTCGGCCCGAGGCTCTGCTCGATCGACGCGGCCACCTGCGGCGCGATGTCGAGGTTATCGAGCTTGAGCCGCAGGCCGCTCACCTGATCCGACATCTGATAGAGCTTCGCGGCGTCATCCATGTTCATCAGTACCAGCGCGCTGTCGTATTCGTACATGTCCATGCGGAAGATACCGACCACGGTAAAACGTTTGAAACGTGGCATTATGCCGACCGGTGTCACCAACCCCTCCGGGATTAGCAGCGACAACTGCGAGCCGACGCCGAGGTCGAGCTTCCACGCGAGCGCGCTGCCGATCACGATGCCGAAGCTGCCCGGCTTGAGCGCGTCGAGGCTGCCTTCGACCATGTGGCTGCCGAATTCGGACACTTGGTTTTCCTCCGACGGCAGAATGCCGCGCACCATGACACCGCTCACCGCCTTGCCGCGCGTCACCATGCCCTGCCCCACGATGTAAGGCGCGCGCCCGATGACGTGCGGATTCTTGATCCGATCGGCGAGCGCGCGCCAGTCGTGCAGACCGCCGCCGGTTTCAGTGACCGTGACGTGCGAGATCACGCCCAGAATGCGGTCGCGCAGTTCCTTGCCGAAGCCGTTCATCACCGACAGGATGGTGATCAGCGCGGTGATCCCGAGGGTGATACCGAGGATGGAAATCAGCGAGATGAAAGAGATGAAATGACTGCGTTTGCGGGCGCGGGTGTAGCGCAGACCGACGAAAAGCTCAAACGGACGTATCATGGCCCGGCATTAAACACAGGTGGCGTCTTCGGCACAAGGGGAAGGCGATTCACGTGCCGGAACGGTCGGCGAGCGTCAATACCGCGGCGGCGTCGCGGGTCTCCAGCGCCGTGCCGCGCTCGCGCGACAATTGTCCGATCTCCTCGACCTCTTGTGCCGCGTCCGGACCGATCAATAATCGCGGCTGGAACACCACCTCGACGTTGTTGACGTCGATCGGCGTGAGACGCAGCTCGCGCACCCTTCCGTCACGGAACGTGAGGAGCGCGATCACGCTGCGCGTGGCGGCCTTGCTGTAGGATCCGAAGGTGAAATTGCCGAGGCTGTAGAGAATCACGCCGTCCTTATAATGTTCCACCGCCTGGACCACGTGCGGATGGTGCCCGAGCACGGCCGCGGCGCCCTCATCGATCGCCGCATGCGCGAGCTGCACTTGGTAGTCGCGCAACTCGGTCTTGCCTTCCTGCCCCCAGTGGAATGATACGATCACGACGTCGGCTTTTTTGCGCGCCGCGGCCACGTCGGCGCGCACCGAATCCTCATGCCCGAAGGCAGTCCCGGGCTTGTCCGGCGCGGCCCAGAACTCCTCAGGAAATGTCAGGGAATACGCCAGAAACGCCACGGTCGCCGGGCCCGCTTTCATATATACGGGTGCGCGCGCTTCGGCCAGGTTCTTGCCGGCGCCGACCGGCCGGATTCTGTTTTTTTCCAGCGCCGCGCGCGTGTCTTCCAAACCCTGGACGCCGTAATCCATGCTGTGGTTGTTGGCCAGCGAGACCACGTTGAAACCGGAGCGCGCCAGCGCCGGGGCTACCTTGTCCGGCGGCGAACGGAAGATGTACTTCTTGTTCTGAATCGGCTCGCCGCCGTCGGTGAGCGGTCCTTCGAGATTGCCGAAGACGATTTGCGCCTGTTTGAGGATGTTCCGCACCCGCTCGAAGGGATAGTCGTAGCCGAGCTTCTGCAGTTCCGGCGTTGCGGTGCCGCCAAGCATGATGTCGCCTACCGCCGCGACGCGGAACTCCGCGAGCGGCGCGGCCCGCGCCGTCCGGGCCGGCGGCGCGCTCGGCTGCGGTGATTCGCCCGCCGGGCCGGTCGGCAGCGAACCGGTGGCGCAACCGCCGAGGAAGGCGCACAGGCACAACCGGCTGAGGAGTCGGGTCAGGTGCATATCGGTACCAAGACCGATTCTAGCCGGATTTTATCTTTTCGGCTGTACGCGTTTTTCCGGTGCGCCGGCCAGGCGGATAAGCGAGCGACGCAACGCCGGATCGGTGATGCCATCGGCCACGCTCTTGATGAGACTGGCGGCGCTCGACGATATCCGGCTCGGCGGCAACACTTCTATTTCTTGCTTTTTCTCCCGGCGCGGTTCGGCGCGTTCCGGCAGCACCCGCACGTAGAGTTCGGTCAGGTCGTGAAAAAACGGATCTCGTTTCAGCTGTTCGATGATCGTCCCGTGATCGTGACGCACCCGGCTGGCCCAGGCCGAGGTATCGGCGCGCAGGCTCAGGCGGCCGCGCTCGTAACTGACGGGATAGGAATGGGAAGCCAGTGGTTCGCCGACGCGGGCTTTCCAGTGCGCCAACAGGTTGGAGACCTTGTCCAGGTGCACGCCGACTCGGTTGCGCATCGTGTCGGGTAAATGGGCGCCCACATTTTTCGGTCCTTTCCTTGTCATGGGTCACTCACCTCTTTTATGTTTTCTCTACACTCCATCCGGAGCGGCTGCCCATTATCCTGAAATTATTTTCGCGCGCAACGTTGACAAGTGAATATATGCATCGGTTCGCGGTAACATGCAATTTGCGAACCATGATGAAACACGACGTCGAAAAAAATCTGATTGACATTCGCGACGCGATTGCGCGCGCCGCACGCGGGTCCGGAAGAAATCCAGACGCGGTGCGTCTCATCGCGGTGTCAAAAACGCATCCGCCCGAAGCAATCACTATCGCGGTCGCCGCCGGTCAGCGCGACTTCGGCGAAAGCACCGTGCAGGAAGCGCTGACGAAAATTCCGCGCTTTCCGAGCCAGGGACTTGAGTGGCACTTCATCGGCCATCTGCAATCGAACAAGGCCAGATTCATTCCGGGCAACTTTGCCTGGCTGCATTCGCTCGAAAACCTGGATCTTGCGCGCAAGCTCTCGCGACTCGCGCAGGAACAATCAGCAAACATTAATATACTGATCGAGGTGAATGTTTTTCGCGATGTGAAAAAACACGGCGTCGATCCCGAAGCGCTGTTTGGATTGCTCGAACAACTCGTGAAGGAAAATCTTCCCGCCTTGCATTGGCGCGGTCTCATGACCATCGGACCGCACTCAGCGCCGGAAACGGAAGTGCGCACGTGTTTCGCCCGATTGCGGGAACTGCGCGACGGCTGCCGCCGGCGCCTCGACCTGCCCGAGTTTACCGAGCTCTCCATGGGCATGAGCGGGGATTACGTGGCGGCCATCCAGGAAGGCGCGACCATGGTGCGGATCGGCTCGGCCATCTTCGGGGCAAGGGATTATTCAAGAAAACGGCCTTGAACTCCCGGCGGCGCTTGTTGTCCCAAAAAGCGGTGCGGAAAAATCCATTCGCCGCTGGCTGGTGCATGGCGGAATTTTTAAGCGATTCGCGCCGTCTAGAAACCATCTGTTAAAAAAAGGAGAAATTAATCGATGCAAGTTAAAACACGTTCTGTTCTGGCAATCGGCACAGTACTGGCGATACTCACCCCGGTCTTGCTGCACGCCGCCGAACCGGAAGACATCATCAAATACCGCAAGAACATGATGAAGGCCATCGGCGCCCACATGGCCGCGGCCGGCGCCATTATTCAGGGCAAGGTGGATTACAAGTCGCAATTGTCGGAACACACCAACGCGGTACAGGCCTTGACCTGGGACATCCCCGGCCTGTTTCCCAAGGACTCTGATTTCGGCGACACGCAGGCCAAGGACGAGGTGTGGAGCAACCGCGCGGAATTCGAGAAGCGCGCTCAGACCGTCAAGGTCCGGGCCGAGGCATTCGCCAAGGCCGTGAAAACCGGCAATCCGCAGATCATCGCCACCGATTTCAAGCAACTGGGCGAGGGCTGCAAGTCTTGTCATGACGACTTCCGCAAGAAGGAAGATAATTAAAATCAAATCAGAGCCTCCGCGCGACGGAAACGCATCGCCATGCGCCACCGCGTAGCGGTGATTTTCTGGCTCGCCGTCGGCGCGGTCCCGGCCGCGGCCGGCGGCGACGTCGTGCTGCAGGGCGAATATATTTTCCGCGCCGCCGGATGCGCCGTCTGCCACACTGACGAAAAGCACCATGGCGCCCCGCTCGCCGGGGGGCGCGCGCTAAAAACCCCGTTTGGGACCTTTTATACGCCCAACATCACTCCCGACCCCGAAACCGGCATCGGCAAGTGGACAGAGGCCGACCTGGCGCGCGCGCTGCGCGAGGGGAAAGACGACGAGGGCGAGAATCTCTACCCGTCGTTTCCTTACACCTCGTATACGCATCTAACCGACGCCGATGTGCACGCAATCTGGACCTATCTTTCCGGCCGCCCGCCGGTGCACCAGAAAAACAAGCCGCATGACCTGCCGTGGTATCTGCGTTTCCGCCCGTTGATCGGTATCTGGAAGGCGCTCTTCTTTCAACCCGGGGTATTCCAGCCGCATCCGGATCAGTCGTCGGCGTGGAACCGCGGCGCCTATCTGGCGACCGCCGTGAGTCACTGTGGCGAGTGCCACACGCCGCGCAACGCACTGGGTGGTCTGGAAAGGGAGCTTAACTGCGCCGGCAATCGCGATGGCATCGACGGCGCGGTCGCGCCCAACATCACGCCCGACAAACCCACGGGCATCGGCCACTGGAGCCAGAGCGATCTGGCGGAATATCTGGAAACGGGCATGACACCGGACGGCGATTATGCCGGCGACCTCATGGCCGACGTGATCGACGACAGCACCTCGCATCTCACCAAGGACGACCGCCTGGCGATTGCGAAGTACATTTTTTCGTTGCCGGCGGTGGAAAACGAAATTAAACACGAGATGCATCCGCACAAGAAAAAGAAGGAGAAAAAGGAAAATTACGAATAACGTTATAATCGAACATTATTGATGCCGCCACGGCTGCCGGGAGGATCGCGATGAAAATCAAATTCAAGGATTACCGCGCGCGCGGAGGCGAAAAGGTCAAACTCAAAAAGTGGCCGACCCGGGTCAGACCGCTGTACGCATCCAAGCGACAGTATCAGGAACGCCTGGCAAAACACGTCGATCAGCTCAGCTCCCTGCAACGCCTGCTGTACGCGTCCGATCGCTATGCGCTGCTGCTGATATTCCAGGCGATGGATGCTGCGGGCAAGGACGGCGCCATCCGCCACGTGATGTCCGGCGTCAACCCGCAAGGCTGCCAGGTGTTCAGCTTCAAACACCCGAGCGCCACGGAGCTGGATCACGATTTCCTGTGGCGCACCACCCAATACCTGCCGGAACGCGGCCGGATCGGCATCTTCAACCGGTCCTACTACGAGGAAGTGCTGATCGTGCGCGTGCATCCGGAGATTCTGCACAGCCAGAACATCCCGGACGAACTGCTCGACGGTGACAAGCTATGGCAGCAACGGTTCCGCTCCATCGTGGATCTGGAGCACCATCTCACCCGCAATGGAACCCGAATCATCAAGTTCTTCCTCCATCTTTCCCGGGAAGAACAGCGCAAACGCTTCCTCCAGCGCATAAACGAGCCGGAGAAGAACTGGAAATTCAGCATGGCGGATATCGAAGAACGGAAATACTGGAAGGAATACATGCACGCCTACGAGGAATGCCTGAGTGCCACCAGCACCGACCACGCGCCCTGGTACATCGTTCCCGCCGATGACAAGCTGAACGCACGATTGATTATCTCATCGATCGTCGTCGACACCCTCGCTAAGCTCAAAATGAGTTATCCAGCGATGGACGACGCGCGGCTCCAGGAGCTGTTGTCAATCGGCAAACTGCTGGCCAAGTAAGGGCGTGGTACCGGTCGGAATTTGGAAACTCCCTCGCGCGTACGGACCTGAGACTTGACCGTCACGTCCACGGGTGACAGCTTTTGCGCGCCGTATATCCATTCTGGTACGTTTTCTGCATGGATTTCCACGGAAGCCGCCGGCGCCAAATCACCGACGCGCCGAGGGAAAGAGGGCCATGACAGACGACGGAACAGACAAACCCGGACTGGGGAAACCCGAGCGCCGCAAAAAAGTGCGTCGCGTGAACACCGACCGCCGCGAACGCGTGCGTTGGGAATTGGACAATCCCCTGCGACGCAAGAATCCAGGCCGCCGCGCTTACGATCGCTTGCCTTACCTGCCGGATCCTAAGAAATAAGGCGCTAGCCAGGTCTTAACCGTGGAGTATTTCATTGTGTCGCCCGCGGCGACGTATTACTTTTGGGTGGCTGACCCGCGGAAATTATTTGTGCGTGCGCTTCGCGCACGGTTTTAAGAACAAATTGCGGTTCCCGCACCGCGGGCGGGTTACTTTCTTTGCTCCCGCAAAGAAAGTAACTCAAGAAACACGCCCTCGGATGGCGCGCCCAAACCCTACACATCCGGCCCCGCGTGTGGTCCAGCCCGCGCAGTCCCTGTGCGCCCTGGACTTTCCTGCGGAACCTGAGGCGCAGCGGGAAAGGTCGTCTGCTCCGGGGGGCTTTCTCTTTGGTGACTCTATCTGGGACAAGCAAGAGACCATTTCGACGGGATCGAAATTGGACCGTGCCAGCGGCCCGAAAGGGCGCGGGCCATCCATGGCCCGCGTCAACGTCACCGGTCGTGGTCAGCCACCCACAAGTACACGCGGCCAAATGTCGCTCGACATAAAGCGGGTGCAGTAGCGATGCCACCCACCGTCAGGTTTTCAGCCTCGCCGCCGGTGATTCCATTAATATACGCCAATGGACAAAGTCTTCGGCGTCGCGCTTCCCCTCTTCGCCCTGATCCTCTGCGGTTATCTCGCGCGCAAGAAAAATCTCCTGAATGACGTCTCCACCACGGGACTGGTGAACGTGGTCTATTATTTCCTGCTGCCCGCCTTTCTGTTCATGAAAACCTTAAGCTCCACCTTGCACCACGGTTTGGACTGGCAGCTGTTAGGCAGTTTCTACGGCGCCGGCGCCCTGGTCTTTGCCATCGCAGTCGTCACCGGCCGGCTGATTTACCGGTACCAGGGCACGGCCCTGCTCATCCGCGGTCTGGCCGCGACCTTCTCCAACACCGGCTACATGGGCGTGCCGCTGCTGATCCTTGCCTTCGGCCAAGTCGCGATCGCCCCGGCCGTCACCATCGTCGTGTTCGACAGCGTCTTCGTGCTGACCGGCGGCAGCATTCTCATGGAGATCGCGCGCGGCCAGGGCGTGCACTGGACCCAGGCGCTCGGTACCGTGGTGCGCGGCATCCCACGCAATCCGCTGATCATGTCGGTGCCGGTGGCGCTCGCATTTCTGCTGCTGGGGATCGGCCTACCCTTGCCGTTGAAAGTATTCGCGGAGTTGCTCGGCAACGCCGCCATCGCCGCCGCCCTGATCGCTCTCGGCGCCACACTGGCGGTGCCTGCCGGGGGCGTGCACCAGAGCGACGTCTGGGAGGTCATCGTGCTGAAACTGCTGGTGCATCCCGTGGCAGTGTTCATACTCGCCCGTTACCTCTTCGATCTCGGATCAGTGGATCTAAAGGTGGCCGTTATCATGGCGAGCCTGCCGGTGGCGGTGAACATTTATATCCTCGCCAGCCGTTATGGCGCCTATGCACGCGAATCGTCGCGCATCATGTTCCTCTCCACCGCGGCGTCGGTGTTCGTCACTTCCGCGGCATTGCTGCTTATGGCTTGAAGAGTAATCAGAAAAATGCACACGCAACGAATCGTGTTTCTCGACCGCGGCAGTATTCAGGCGAATCTGCGCCGGCCGGACTTTCCGCACGAATGGCAGGACTACGACAACACTCCGCCTACGGAGGTCGTCGCGCGTCTGCGCGACGCGACCATCGCTGCCAGCAACAAAGTGCCGGTGCGGCGCGAGGCGCTGGCGCAACTGCCACAACTCAAGCTCATCGCCGTGTGCGCCACCGGCACCAACAATATCGACCTCGAGTATTGCCGCGAGAAAAACATTCCCGTGTGCAACATCCGCCACTACGCGATGTACACGGTGCCGGAGCACGTGTTCGCGCTCCTGCTCGCGCTGCGGCGCAACATCATTGCCTACCACCGCGACGTGCGCGCCGGCGCCTGGCGGAAGGCCGAACAATTCTGCCTGATGAACCATCCGATCCGCGACCTGCATGGCACCACGCTCGGCATCGTCGGCCACGGCGAGCTAGGCGCGGCGGTCGCCGGCATCGCAAGGGCCTTCGGCATGCGCGTGCTGATCGCGGAACGCCGGGGCTGCTTGCAGCCAAAACCCGGGCGCACGCCGTTCGAAACCGTGCTGCGCGAAAGCGACGTCATCACGCTCCATACTCCGCTCACGCCGGAGACGAAGAATCTCATCGGCGCGGCGGAACTGGCACGGATGAAGCCGCAGGCGCTGCTGATCAACACCGCGCGCGGCGGACTGGTGGATGAACAGGCGTTGGCGGAGGCGTTACAAGCCGGTCGCATCGGCGGCGCCGCTTCCGACGTGCTGATCGAGGAGCCGCCGCGGCACGGCAATCCGCTGCTCGACCTCGACCTGCCCAACCTCATTGTTACGCCGCATAACGCCTGGGCCAGCCGCGAGGCCATGCAGATCATGGCCGATCAATTGATCGACAACATTGAATCCTTCGTGCGCGGGAAACTGAAAAATCAGGTGTTGTAAAAATTGGCCGTGCCGGCGCCGTTCCTACGCGACGCCGGCCTCGGGATTCTGCCCGGAGAAAATTACCCTCACCTGCAGCCCGTGGCCCTCGGGGGCATCGGCAAGTTCGACATGCGCCTGATGCAGTTCGGCGACGCGTTTCACGATGGAGAGCCCCAAGCCGCAACCCTGGGCATTGGCCGTTGAACCGCGATAGAACCGGTCGAACACACGCGCGCGCTCTTCCGCGGGAATCCCGGGTCCGTTATCGGTGACCGTCAACACGGCTTTGTCGCCTTGGGTCGCGACCTCGACCTCGACACGCCCGCCGGCCGGCGTATAGCGGATGGCGTTGACGACGAGATTTCGGATCATCGCGCCGAGCATGGCGGCATTGCCGCGTATCGCCGCCGTAACGCCGTCCCGCCGAGCGAGCGTGATGCGTCGGGCCTCGGCTTCCGGCTTCAGCATGATGATGACGTCGTCCGCGAGCGAATGCAGGTCGACCGCGACGTAATTCTCCGTCAATGACTCGCGATCGAGCCGCGCGAGAGTGAGCAGCTGCTCGACCAGATGCGTGGTGCGGTCGACGTCCTGAATCACCTGCTCTACCTCATGACTTCGCTGCGCCTCATCCGTCGTGCGCAACGCCACCTGCGCGTGCGTCTTGATGCCGGCGAGCGGCGTGCGAATTTCATGCGCGGCATCAGAGGTGAAACGCCGTTCGCGCTCGAATGCCTCGCGCAGCCGCGCGAGCAACGTATTGAGCTTCTCGACAATGGCGTTTACTTCGGCGGGCACGTGCTGCAGATCCACGGGCCGCAGGTTCGACGGCGAGCGCTGCGCCACTTCGGCCGCGATCCGGTGCAGCGGAAGCAGACCCTGCCCTACGCCCCACCAGAGCAGCAAGGCCAACAATGGGATGCCGGGCAACAGCGGGTACAGCTCTTCGCGCGCGATTTCATCCGCCAGCTGTGCGCGCACCGTAATCGGTTCGCCCACCCACACCGTCAATCCTTCTTCGGGTCCGCGCAGCGTGTAACCGCGCCAGTCGTTACCGTCGGCGAAGAGATTGGCGTAGCCGTTCTGTTCCAAGGGGCGAACCTCGGGGGCGTTCTCCGATCGCAGCACCACACGCTCGCGCCGCCACACCTCGAAGGCGAGGACCTTGCGGAAGCGGCGCCGGCCGAGAGCGATCTCGTGCGGCGGGCCGAGGGAACCGTGCGTTTCATGCAGCCCGGATTCGACCAGCGTCAGCAACACGCCGGCGTCGTGCGCGAGTTGCGCGTCGAACATCAGTTCGAGGCGGCGCATGGCCGTAGCGTAGGTCCCGGCGAAGGCGGCGAACCAAACGAACGCGAACAAACCGATGAGGATCAGGAGCAGCCGCCGGCGCAGCGACGACATCAGTCGATCCGGTCGATGACGTACCCCGTGCCGCGTACAGTGCGGATGAGATCCTCACCCAGTTTCTTGCGCAGATAGTGGATATGCACTTCGATGGTGTTGCTTTCGATATCGGCGTTCCAGCCGTACAGTGCCTCTTCCAGCCTTCTTCGCGGCAGGGTCTGCCCGACGTTCTCGAGCAACAGGCGCAGGAGCGCGAATTGTTGCGGCGAGAAATTGACCGGCACGCCGTCGAGCGTCACGCGACGGCCGGCCGTGTCCAGCTGGATGGGTCCGTGCCGCAACACCGCCAGGCGGTAGTCGTGGCGCCGGCGATACAACGCGCGCACGCGCGCCGACAGTTCGTCGAGATCGAACGGCTTGGTCATGTAGTCGTCGCTGCCGGCGTCGAGCCCGGTTATCCGGTCCGTGACGCTGTCGAGCGCCGTCAGCACCAGCACCGGTGTATCGTCGCCGCGCGCCCGCATGTCCTTGAGCACGTCGAGGCCGTGACGCCGCGGCAGGCCGAGATCGAGCACCATGACGTCGAAATGCTGATCCTGGAGCGCGCGTTCGGCGGCTTCGCCGTCCGTCACCCAATCGACCGTATGCTGGCTGAGCCCCAGTCCGGCTTGAATTCCGCTGCCCAACGAGAGATCGTCTTCGACTAACAAGAGCCGCACGCCACCCCCTCCCTCATCGATACCAAGTCAAAGGGATTTTAGCGTTGCCTGTCGGCCGGGACCAGCGGGCAATACAACGGATTCCTCACATTAATAATTCCTTAAGGTATACCCACACTCTGCAGACTAGCATCTCCGGCCAGCCGGGCCTTCCCGAGCGTGGCAGTTGAATAATGACGAAAGCACGGCTAAACAAAGGGGAGCATGCGGGAATTCCCGTAGTCCCTGCCCACACCACGGGCGGGTGGCCGCTAGCATGACCACGGCGGGAATCCTGATTACAACGCTAATTATCTCAGGAGGTCGCACCCATGGCATCAACACAAGACGCGTGGAATGAAGGCGGTGAGGGAAAGACGGTCAAACGTATGGGATGGAAGGAGCTGTATCTGAAGGAAGACTGGTGGGCGGTTTGGCTGGGCATCGGATTAATGGTTCTCGCCATCCTGTTTTTCCAGGCCGGGAGCAGCGGCGTGCTGAAATCGCTGGCGATCAATCCCGGCGGGCTCAAGTGGAGTTCCTTCGATCAACTTGCCAACCACTTCTCCACTAATGCAAATTTGTATCTTTATCAGTTTCTGTTCTGGCTCGTGATTTTCGGGGTCACCACCCGGATCATGGGTATTCCTCTTGCGCAGTTCATCCCGGCGTTCATTTTTCTTTACGTGCTTTCGATCGTGATGTTCTCGATCGCCGGCTGGGCGAACGCCGCGAAGTTTAACCTGGAGGCGCCGCTGGTCGCGCTGATCCTGGGATTGATCATCGCCAACGTGTTCCACCTGCCGAAGTGGATGGACAGCGCGTTCCGTGTGGAGTACTTCATCAAGATCGGCATCGTGCTGCTCGGCGCCACTTTCCCCATCACTCTGGTGCTGACCGCAGGGCCGGTGGCGATCGCGCAGGCGACGGTTATCTCGCTCACGACCTGCCTGATCATCTTTTTCCTGGCCACGCGCGCCTTCGGACTCGACCGCCGGCTGGCGGCGGTGATCGGCGTCGGCGGCGCCGTCTGCGGCGTCTCGGCATCAATGGCCATCGCCGCCTCGGTCGGCGCGAGGAAAGAACATCTCTACACTTCGGTCACCCTGGTCGTGGTATGGGCGCTCATCATGATCCTGGTCCTGCCATTCGTTTCGCGCGCGCTCGACCTGCACCCGGCAGTGGCGGGAGCGTGGATCGGCACCTCGGAATTCGCCGACGCCGCGGGCTTCGCTGCCGCCAGCGCCTACGGCAAGATGGCCGGCAACGAGGACGCCGCGATCAAGGCCTTCACCCTGATGAAGGTGATCGGCCGTGACCTGTGGATCGGCATCTGGTCGATCGTGTGGGCGGGCATCGCCACCGTCGTGTGGGAAAAGAAGGAAACCGGCCACAAGCCCGACGCGCGTGAGATCTGGTGGCGCTTTCCGAAGTTCGTCCTCGGCTTCTTCGCCGCCTCCATGATCATGACCGCGTTCACGAGCGGTTACTCCCTCGCCGATTTCAACGGTACGGTGAAACCGAACGTGATCCTGCCGCTGGTGTCGCTGCGTACCTGGGCATTCATCTTCTGCTTTCTCAGCATCGGGCTTACGACACGCTTCCGCGACCTGCATGCCGTGGGCTGGAAGACGTTCTGGGCATTCACTCTTGGCGTGGGCGCGAACGTGGTACTCGGCTACATCCTGTCGGTGCACGTGTTTGGTAGCTATTGGGCCAGCCTATAAGACGATGGGCGCGCGAGAAACTGTCAACGCTGTTTTGCGCTGCGGCCACTGTCCGCACTATATCGGCGGTCCCGCCGCACTCGAGTCGGCGCTGCCCGGCCTGAATATCCTCAGCTCGGCCTTCGGGTCGGTGCGGGATGAAACCGGGCTGTGCCGCCGTTTCGAGACATTCGTGGTCCGGACCGCCGGTTGCATCGCCGATACACACGGCGACGCGCCAGGGGGATAAGCGGAGCGTCGCTAGAAAATTTGTCATCCGTCCGGCGTCATGCCGGAACTGGCGGGCCATGGTTTTTCCATGGCCCGTTTTTTATTGTCCCGCCTCGACTTCGGGTATACCGCCACACGTCAAATTCGACGGCATCTACTTTGCCGACGCCCGCGCCGCGAGATACGCGCCGGCCACGATCAACGCTCCGCCCATCCACTCCTTCATCGTCACGATTTCGTTGGTCAACAGCTGCTGCGAGACCGCCCCCGCCACGAGCTCGATGAGCGCGATTACCGCCGAACGGTGCACCGGCATGTGCGTCACGCCGTACTGCACCAGCGTCGTCATGAGCAGAATGCCAATAACGCCCAACACCACGGCGCCGGAGAAGACCGATGCGGATGGGTGCGGCACGGGCAGGGAAAAGCCCCCGATCATGATCAGCGCGACCACGGTCACGCCGGACCAGACGGAGAACACCTTGGCCGCGATCGAAACGCCCTGCGCCTTGCGCGTGACGACATTGGACAACGCGAATGCGAAGCCCGAGGTCAACGCCATCCAGTCGGGCTTGCCCTCCGGCCATGGAAACCCGAGGAGCGGATTCCATAACATCAGCAGAGCCCCCAACATGGCGACGACGAGGCTGGCGAGACCCAGGCCCGTGATGCGCTCGTGCAGGAACAGCCAACCCATGAGCGTCGCCCACAGCGGCGACAGATAAAACAGCAGCAGGACGCGCAGGATGTTGCCTTCGAGCACCGCCTGGACGAAAGCGATGTTGGTCCAGCCGGCGGACAACATCAGCAACGCGAGCAACGCCGGATGGCGGCCAAACTCGGGGATGGTCCTGGCGGTGCGCGGCAGGCTCGCGAGTAGCGCCGCGGCGTACAGCGTGAGCGTGAGCCAGATGCCGCCGAGCCCGCCGTTTTCGAGGAGGCGCATGGGGTACCAGATGACACCCCAGAGACTCGCGCCAATAAGGAGGGCGGCGACGGGAAAAGATCGCGGTGTGTCGTTGGATGGCATCAGGTGCTTCCCGTATAATTCTTTTTTCCCAACAAACCCAACCCCATGAATTCCAGGCTCGCGAGCTTACAGCCGTATCCGTTCCAGAAGCTCGCCCGGCTCATCCACGGCGTCTCCCCGCCGGCGGACAAGTCGCCGATCCGGCTGTCCGTGGGCGAGCCGCAGCATGCCCCACCCGCCTTTGTTTTGGAAGCCCTGACGGCCAACCTCGCAGGCCTGGGAAATTATCCGTCGACCAACGGTTCGGCCGAGCTGCGCCACGCGATCGCCGCCTGGGTCAAGCGTCGGTTTCATCTCAACAAGGTCACGCTCGATCCCGAACGACACGTGCTGCCGGTTGCTGGCACGCGCGAAGCGCTCTTCTCCATCGCTCAAACCGTGGTCGACCCGCCGACACAACCGCCGCAACCCGGCGTCGTCATGCCGAATCCGTTTTACCAGATCTACGAAGGCGCGGCGTTGCTCGCCGGCGCACGGCCGTTTTTCCTCAACAACTCGGAAGAAAATGACTTTCATCCGGACTTCACGCGCGTGCCCGAGGAAGTGTGGAAACAGGCCGAGCTGGTATACGTGTGCTCGCCGGACAACCCCACCGGTGCGGTGAAGCAACACCGCGATTTCGCGCGGCTCATCGAGCTCGCCGAGCGCTACGACTTCATCATCGCCTCGGACGAGTGCTACTCGGAAATATATTTCGACGAGGCCGAGCCGCCGGTCGGGTTGCTCCAGGTCGCCAACGACCTCGGCGTCAAGGATTACCGCCGATGCATGGTGTTCAACAGCTTGTCGAAGCGCTCCAATCTGCCGGGATTGCGTTCCGGTTTCGTCGCTGGTGACGGCGAGGTCGTGAAACAATATCTCCAGTATCGAACCTACCACGGTTGCGCCCTGCCGCTACCCACGCAGGCCGCGAGTCTTGCCGCTTGGAACGACGAGGCGCACGTGCGCGCCAATCGCGATCTGTACCGCGCCAAGTTCGACGCCGTGCTGGATATCCTGCAGCCGGTGCTGGAACTGCAAAAACCGCAGGCCGGTTTCTTTCTGTGGCCCAAAACGCCACAGGACGATGAGACTTTCACGCGCGCCCTGTACGCGCGCGAAAACGTATTGGCGCTTCCCGGGAGCTACCTCTCGCGCAATGCCCAGGGCACCAATCCAGGACGAAATCGCGTGCGCCTGGCGCTCGTGGCACCACTATCCGAGTGTATCGAGGCCGCACAGCGCATCCGAAATTATGTAGAATCGCTGACATAAGAATGGAATCCGCCAGGGCGCCGGCGCACCGGGAAACGAAAAAGTGGTAACAATCCATTGACCGAGGTATTTCAGGCATGAGCGATATCGAGTCCGTCATCAACGAGGCCTTTGAACGGCGCGGCGCCATCACTCCGCGTAACGTCGACACTCACGTCAAGGACGCCGTGCACGAGGCCATCGGCCGGCTCGATTCCGGCAAGGCGCGCGTGGCCGAGAAGCGAGGCGGTCAGTGGGTCGTAAATGAATGGCTCAAGAAGGCAGTGCTGCTTTATTTCCGCATCGAGGACAACCAGTACATCAAGGGCGGCTACACCAATTACTGGGACAAGGTGCCGGCCAAGTTCGCCGATTATAACTCCAAGGCCTTCCGCGACGGCGGCATGCGCGTGGTCCCTCCGGCAGCGGTGCGCCGCGGCGCCTATATCGCCCCCTCGGTGGTGTTGATGCCGTCCTACGTGAACATCGGCAGCTACGTGGACGAAGGCACCATGGTCGACACCTGGGCCACGGTCGGGTCCTGCGCCCAGATCGGCGAGAACGTGCATCTCTCCGGCGGCGTCGGCATCGGCGGCGTGCTCGAACCGGTCCAAGCTGCGCCCACCATCATCGAAGACAACTGCTTCGTCGGCGCGCGTTCTGAGATCGTGGAGGGGGTGATTGTCGAAGAAGGCTCGGTGATTTCGATGGGGGTATACATCGGCAAGAGCACCAAGATTTACAACCGCCTGACCGGCGAAGTTACCTACGGGCGCATCCCCAAGGGGTCAGTGGTCGTTTCGGGCAATCTGCCCGCGTCTGACGGCAAGTACAGCCTGTACTGTGCCGTGATTGTGAAACAGGTGGATGAAAAAACCCGTTCCAAGGTCGGCATAAACGAGTTGTTGCGGGATATCTGAGAGTGATTTTTTTCTATTCACTTTCTATTTATTTATCAATTGATAATAGGATATGTCTGACAAAACGCTGGAATTAGCAAAGCAGTTGTTAGCGCGCCCCTCGCAGACCCCGCGCGACGAGGGCTGCCAGGAAATCATGATCGCGCGCCTGGAGCCGCTCGGTTTCAGAACCGAACGGCTGCGCTTCGGCGATGTGGACAATTTTTGGGCGGCACGCGGCACGGGAGAGCCGCTGGTGGTGTTCGCCGGCCATACCGACGTGGTTCCGTCCGGACCGCGCGAGGCTTGGAAAAACGACCCTTACCACCCGGAAATACGCGACGGTTATCTGTATGGCCGCGGTGCCGCCGACATGAAATCCTCGCTGGCCGCGTTCATCACCGCGCTCGAAGATTTCCTGGCCAAGCATCCCCGGCATAGGGGGTCGGTCGGGCTGCTGATCACCTCCGATGAAGAAGGCCCCGCGATCAACGGCACAGCCAAGGTCATGGAATGGCTTGGCAAACAGGGAATCCAGATCGATTACTGCCTGGTCGGCGAACCGTCTTCGGTGAAGGTGCTGGGAGATACCATCAAGAACGGCCGCCGCGGCTCCCTGAGCGGCCGACTGGTGGTGCACGGGAAACAAGGCCATGTCGCCTATCCGCATCTGGCGAAAAACCCGATTCACATGCTGGCGCCGGCGCTCGCAGAACTGGCAGCGATGGAATGGGACCAGGGCAACGTTGATTTTCCCCCGACCAGCTTTCAGGTTTCCAACATCCACGGTGGCACTGGAGCGGAAAATGTGATTCCGGGGCGGCTCGAGCTGCTGTTCAATTTCCGCTTCTCGACGGCGGTGACGGAGGCCGATTTGCGCCAGCGAGTCGAGCAAACTCTCAAACGCCACGGCGTGGAATTCGATATCCACTGGACCCTGTCAGGACACCCGTTTCTGACCCGGGGCACAACCCTGCTCGAGGCGACAAAACGCGCGGTGCGTGAGGAATTGGGCGTCGACACCACTCCTTCCACGACCGGCGGGACTTCCGACGGCCGTTTCATTGCGCCTACTGGCGCGGAAGTCGTCGAGCTGGGACCGCTGAATCGCACGATACATCAGATCGACGAATGCATCGCGGTGGGCGATTTGGCGCGCTTGGGGCGCGTTTACCGGCGCATTCTGGAGATCTTGCTTGCGTGATTCCATTGAGATTTATCCTTTACAATCAAATTAATAAAACTATTATTTTAGGTAATTTCCGATATAAACGGGGCGTTACCGACCTCCTGAATGCATCCGACATCGAATGGAAAACCCTCTACACTTAAGAAAAAACATAAAGTGCCATGAAGAAGGCCATATTCTATAAACAGGATGGGGTTGTAATTAGCTGTCTAAAAAATAAGCGTCGCCGACACTCATCAGACCAGATGACACTGGAACCACAGGGTTGCCGTTACGTCCCGGGCCTCTCCGGAATGAAGGCCGTATGAACGGATTACTCTTGGTGGGTCTGACCGATCCGGGCCGGGTGCGCGAACAAAACGAAGACAGCATCGCCATTGTCCCCGAAGCGGGGCTGGTCGTCGTGGCCGACGGCATGGGCGGACACCTGGCCGGCGAGGTTGCGAGCAAGCTCGCGGTGGACACCATCTGCCGTTATGTCGTCGACACTTTCGCGCAGGAAAAACGCGCCGGCGTCAAACTCGAGAGCAAAGTACTGAGCGAGGCCATCCAGGAAGCCAACCGCCGTATCTTCGAAACCGCGCGTCTGGAGCCGGAGTACGCCGGCATGGGCTCGACGGTGGTCGCGGTGATTTTCTACGGCGACAAACTGTGCGTCGGTCACGTCGGCGACTCGCGGCTCTATCGTTTCCGAAATGGCATGCTGGAACAGCTGACGCAGGATCACTCCGTGGTGCAGGAACTGGTCAGCCGCGGCCTGGCCACCGCCGAGGAGGCGCGCCTGACCGTCAGCAAGAACCTAGTGACGCGCGCGCTCGGCGTGGATCCGGAAGTGGCCGCCGATATAAGCGAGCTGTCGCTGGAGGACAATGACATCTACCTGCTCTGCTCCGACGGCCTGAATGACGTCCTGGCGGATGGCGACATCGAAATGATGCTGATCGAACATGCGCGTCAACTCGAGACCGCCGCGCATCACATGGTCGACACCGCCAACCAGCGCGGCGGTCCGGACAATATCTCGGTGATACTGGTATGCGCGGGCCGTGATTTTCTGCGCAATCCGGAAGAACTGCGCAAACGCCAACTGGAAAATGATCGGGAACAAACCGAAAACTTGTGAGCCGGAATTAATTTTCGCCATTGATTACGGGATTGGGGTACGGACATGGGAAAACTTGTCATCAAGTTCAACAACGACGTCGTCGATCATATCGACCTGAAACAGGGCGACATGAAAATCGGACGCAAGCCGGGCTGCGAAATCCTGCTCGACAATCTCGCCGTGAGCGGCGAACACGCGAATATTTTCACGGTCGGTGACGATTCCTTCATCCAGGACCTCGGCAGCACCAACGGAACATTCATCAACAACAAGAAAATCACCAAACACCATCTGAAGAACGGCGACGCGGTCGTCATCGGCAAGCACACCCTGATCTATCTCACGGAATCGGCGCACGCCAAAGAGCCGGACGATTTCGCCAAAACCGTCATCATCAATCCAGCTTCCATCACCCGCGAGATCGTGGAGCCGCGCGAGGCCAAGCCGGCCAGCGAACCCGCCGCCATCACCGTTGAAACCGCGCCCAAGAACGTATCGCAGCCGAGGGTCGATCGGCACGGAGCGATTTTCGTGTTGAGCGGGGTCAACAGCGGCAAGCGCATCGAACTGACGAAGAAGTTGACCAACCTCGGCAAGACCGGCAAACGCGCCGGCACCATCAGCCAGGTGGACGATGGCTATCTCCTGGTGCCCGGCGAGGATGAGATACCAAAACTGAATGGACGACCGATCTCGAAGGACGGCGCAAAGCTCAAGAACGGCGACATCATCGAGGTCGCCGGCACGCGATTGCAATTCTATTTGAAATAAAGCGGACTGGATTCGCGGGGCGCAGCGGAGTTGTCGCCGATGCACCCCGCGTGCATCGGCGCCGCTGAACTCCGGCACACGGAAGCGAAGTACCGACCGGGACAAACCGAAGTCTCGATCGCGACGCCAGGAAACGGTTGTCCGCGGTCGCTGGCGCTGCCGCCAAACCGTCGAATTACCCGGACCCTACCGTCTTTGGCGGGGCGTTCGCCGACACGAAGACCCATCAAGCGGGTTCGTCTCATTCCGGTTCGCCCTTTTAATTCTGTTTATTCGAGAATTTCGAGCGCCTCCGTCAGGCGCCGCACCGGTAGCAATTCAATGCCGGTATCGCTCTTCTTCGGCATGTTCGCGGCCGGGATCAGCGCGCGCTTGAAGCCAAGTTTGGCCGCCTCGCGAATACGCTCCTGACCGCGCTGCACCGGCCGCACCTCGCCCGCCAGCCCGACCTCGCCGAAAGCAACGAGATCACGACCGAGCGGACGATTGCGCAGGCTCGACATGGTGGCGGCCAGCACGGCAATATCCGCGGCGGTCTCCAGGACTCGCACCCCGCCGACCACGTTGACGAACACATCCTGATCGTAGGTTGCGATGCCCGCATGCCGGTGCAGTACGGCCAGCAACATGGCCAGGCGGTTGGCGTCAAGCCCGACGCAAACGCGGCGCGGATTGCTGAGGTGGCTCTGGTCCACCAGCGCCTGCACCTCCACGAGCAGCGGCCGCGTGCCCTCCTGAGTCGCCAGCACGATGCTGCCCGGCACCGCGTCCCCTTGGCGGCTGAGAAACATGGAAGACGGATTGCCGACCTCGCGCAGACCGGCCTCGGTCATGGCGAACACACCGATCTCGTTGACGGCGCCGAAGCGGTTCTTGATGGCGCGGATAATGCGAAATGCGCTGCCCGTATCGCCCTCGAAATAGAGCACGGTATCGACCATGTGCTCCAGCACGCGCGGGCCGGCGAGCGTGCCTTCCTTGGTCACGTGGCCCACGAGAAACAGCGCGGTGCCGGTCTGTTTCGCGAACCGCACCAGCTGCGCCGCCGACTCCCGCACCTGCGCCACGCTGCCCGGCGCCGACTGCAGAATCTCGGTGAACATCGTCTGGATCGAGTCCACTACGATCACCTGCGGATGCTCGCTCTGGGCGGAGGCAATGATGTTCTCGACCTGATTCTCGGTGAGCAACTGCAAGCGGTTGCCCGGCAACCCCAGGCGCTGGGCGCGCAGCGCGATCTGGTCCGAGGATTCCTCGCCGCTGACGTACAGCACCGACGCGCTCTGGCTGATGGTCGCCAGTGCCTGGGTGAGCAGCGTGGATTTGCCGATGCCCGGATCGCCGCCGATCAGCACCACCGATCCGGCGACGAGGCCGCCGCCGAGAACGCGGTCGAGCTCGCCGATCCCGGTAACGAGGCGGGCGATTTTTTCCGGCGTCACCTCGGCCAGGTATCGGGCCGTCGTCGGCGCGCTGAACTGGCGGCCGGCGCGCGCCACCGACGCCGGCACGACCGCGGTTTCGTACAACGTGTTCCACGCGCCGCAAGAGGGGCACTGGCCGGCCCACTTGGGCGAGGTCGCGCCGCACTCGTTGCAGGTGAAAACCGATTTGGATCTGACCTTCGACACGACGCCGTGCTCAATCGCCGACCGGCACGCGCGGAATGCGTTCAGCCACGCGGCATAAAAGCTCGTAAGCAATCGTGCCCGCGCTATCGGCCACATCCTCGACCGGCAATCCCCCGCCCCACAGCTCCACCGGATCGCCGATCCGGGCCTGCGGTTGCGTGCGCAGATCGAGCGTGATCATGTCCATGGATACGCGTCCCACGAGCGGTACGCGTTGACCGTTCACCAGCACCGGCGTACCCGGGCGCGCGTGCCGCGGATAGCCGTCACCGTAACCGATGGTCGCGACGCCGAGGGGCATGTCCTGCGGGCAGCGCCAGTCGCCGCCGTAGCCGATTGCCTCGCCCTGGCGTCGCTGATGCACGGCGATCAACGCCGTCTGCAGGGTCATGACCGGTTTCAAGTCCAGCGTCGCCGCGCTTTTGCCGGCCAGCGGCGAAACGCCGTACAGCATGACGCCGGGCCGCACCCAGTCGAGATGGCTCGACGGCCAGCCCATGATCCCAGCGGAGTTAGCTAGGCTCGATTCGACGCGCAAAGTTCGGATCTGCGTGACGAAGCTGTCGATCTGGGATTGTGTGCTCGCATCCGCCGGGTAATCGGCGCGCGCCAAATGCGACATCACGCGCACATCGGTCACCGCCGGCGCGCCGCGCAATTGACTGAATGCTTCCGCTGCCACCGCCGGCGCAAATCCGAGACGGTGCATGCCGGTGTCGATCTTGAGCCAAACCGAAAGCCGCAGGGTCGGGGCGGCATGCGCCAATATCCGGATCTGGCTGTCGCAATGGATGGCCGGTTCGAGCCGGTGCTTGGCAAGCAGCGACAACTCATCCGGAGTGAAAAAACCCTCGAGTAGACAGATCGGCTGGACGATTCCGGCCTCGCGCAACTGGATGCCCTCTTCCACGCTTGAAACGCCGAAAGCGTCAGCGGCGTCCAGAGTGCGCGCTACCCACGCGAGACCGTGACCGTAGCCGTTGGCCTTTACCACGGCCATGACGCGGGCACGCGGCGCGTGGAGACGGACCTGTTGCAGATTATGTCGAAGCGCGCCGGCATCGACCCGCGCGAGCGCCGGCCGGCTCATTCAGGGAATCTCCGGTCTACCGGAGGTTCTACGTCCCGGGGCCGCACCACTGGACATGGGACAAGGCCGACGCTCGAATCGAAAAGGGCTGGCGGTTCACACCGCGGCGAAACGGTCTGAAAAACTCTAGGAATGGAATTTTTCAGGGTTTCCTCAGAAACTACCGTCGTAACCGGCACTGGTGTAGTTTTCGAAACGGGTGTATTCACCGAGGAAGGTGAGGCGCACGTCGCCGGTCGGGCCGTTGCGCTGCTTGCCGATGATGATGTCGGCCGTGCCCTTGACCGGGCTGTCCTTGTTGTAGACCTCGTCGCGGTAGATGAAAAGAATCACGTCGGCGTCCTGCTCGATGGCACCCGATTCGCGCAGGTCGGACATGACCGGCTTCTTGTCCTGGCGGCTCTCGACGCTGCGGTTGAGCTGCGACATGGCGATCACCGGCACGTCCAGCTCCTTGGCCAGGCCCTTCAGGGCGCGGGTGATGTTGGAAATCTCGGTGGCGCGGTTTTCCTCGTTTCTTTCCGTGGACTGCATGAGCTGCAGGTAATCGATGATGATCAGTCCCAGGCCGTGTTCTCGCTTCAGCCGCCGCGCGCGGGCGCGCAGTTCCATGGGCGTGAGCGCCGGGGTATCGTCGATGAAGATCGGCGCCTCATTGAGCAGGCTCACCGCCGAGGTCAGGCGCGGCCAATCGTCGTCGTCGAGCTTGCCGGTGCGCACGCGGTGGGCGTTGATCCGGCCGAGCGAGGCCATCATGCGCAGCGCCAACTGCGTCCCCGGCATCTCCATGCTGAACACCGCCACTGGAATCTTGTGCCCGACCGCGGCGTTTTCCGCGATATTCATGGCCAGGCTGGTCTTACCCATGGACGGGCGGCCGGCAATGATGACGAGATCAGAAGGCTGCAGGCCCGAGGTCATGTCGTCGAGATCGTTGAACCCCGTGGGTACGCCGGTGATGGACGACTGCGAGCGGAACAGCTGGTCGATGCGGTCGACCGCCTTGCTCAACAGCGTGTTGAGTGGCTGGAATTCCCCGCGGCGATGCCCCTTTTCGTTAATGTCGAAAATGCGCTTCTCGGCAATGTCCAGCAGCTCGGTGGCGGAACGGCCGTCGGGGCTGTAGACCAGATTGCCGATGTCGCTGGCCACGCGCACCAGCTCGCGCATGACCGCATTCTCGCGCACGATCGCCGCATAGGCGACGATGTTGGCGGCGCTGGGGGTGTTGTTGGCGAGTGAGCCGATATAGGCGAGCCCGCCAGCGGGCTCGATCTCACCGCTGCGTTCGAGCCACTCGGTAACCGTGACGACGTCCGCGGGACTGCTTTCGCCGCACAGGGCGGAAATGGCGTTGAAAATGAGGCGATGCTCGCGCCGGTAGAAATCGTCGGCGGTGATGATATCGGCGATGCGGTCCCAGCTCTGGTTGTCGAGCAGCAGACCGCCCAACACGGATTGCTCGGCTTCAATGGACTGCGGCGGGACTTTGAGCGCTTCCGCCACCGGCTCCGTGCCTCTCTTGGAAAAGGCTCGTTCTTCCACCAACGCCCTCCCGATGATGGTCCGCCGGCGCGCGCCGGCGGCAATGTCATGCATTATAACGCGGCGCGCCGTTTTGCACAGAGGCGGCGTGCCGGGTCAATAACGGCTTATTTTTCGCCGATGACGGAAATTATGATCTTGAAATTGACTTCCGGATGCAGCGACACGGATACTTCGTGATCGCCCACATCCTTGAGCGGCCCGCGGTCCAGATGCAGCTCGGATCGCGCCAGTTCGAAGCCGGCCTGCTCCATGGCCTCGCAAATGTCGCGAATGCCGACGGAACCGAAGAGCTTGCCCTCTTCGCTGACCTTGCGCACGATCTGCAC
>Ga0187776_10000112_pt1 | contig 40477 bp, 30 predicted proteins | sample 0216_BV02_MP12_2_FD_132426 | JGI IMG/M metagenome (GOLD analysis project Ga0187776, IMG submission 132426) | Tropical peat soil microbial communities from peatlands in Department of Meta, Colombia - 0216_BV02_MP12_20_MG | ecosystem: Environmental > Terrestrial > Soil > Wetlands > Peat | place...
GCCAGAGTTTCATGACCGAGTTGTGCCGCTACATTGGGCCGGACACCGACGTCCCTGCCGGCGATATTGGGGTTGGCGGAAGGGAGATTGGTTTTCTGTTTGGCCAATTCAAACGCCTCAAGAATGAGTTCACCGGCGTGTTGACGGGCAAAGGGCTGAACTGGGGCGGCTCCCTCATTCGTCCTGAAGCGACAGGATACGGCTGTGTTTATTTCGCGGCCGAGATGCTGAAGGCCCACAACGATTCACTTGAAGGAAAGCTCTGTCTTGTTTCTGGAAGCGGCAATGTCTCGCAGTACACGGTAGAGAAGCTGCTCGACCTGGGAGCCAAGCCGATCACGCTGTCCGACTCCAACGGGGTTATCCTGGATCCGGATGGCATCGACCGGGAGAAGCTGGCCTGGGTCATGGAACTCAAGAACGTGCATCGCGGCCGCATCCGTGAATATGTCGAACACTTCAAGAAAGCGGTCTACATGCCCACGGATGACAAACTCGACTACAACCGTTTGTGGACGATCAAGGCGGACTGTGCGTTCCCGAGCGCCACGCAAAATGAGATCAACGCCAAAGACGCAGCCAACCTTATTAAGAATGGCATCAGGGTCGTCGCCGAGGGTGCGAACATGCCAAGCACCGCCGAGGCGACCAAGGCGTTCCTCGATGCCAGGATCCTCTATGGGCCGGCCAAGGCAGCGAATGCGGGTGGCGTCGCCACCTCCGGTCTCGAGATGTCACAGAACAGCATGCGGATGGCCTGGAGCCGCGAAGAAGTTGATAAGCGGTTGCATGGCATCATGGCAGCTATTCACAAGACCTGTTTCGAGACTGCGGAAACCTACGGCACGCCTGGGAACCTCGTCAATGGAGCAAACATTGGCGGATTCATCAAGGTTGCCAATGCCATGCTGGATCAAGGACTCGTCTGAGACCGTTGTCCGACTATCAATCTGCTGCGGGGTGGATCGCTTCCACCCCGCGTTTTTCCTAATGGGGCTCTATCATGCACTCGGCGCAAAAGGCCGCGGACACTGCGATCAAGACGGAAAGGATCTTCGAGAGGTTCGAGGACTTGATGCCATTCAGAGTCCAGAACATTCTCCTCGTGTCCAGCCTTTACGACTCCTTCATTCTCCGAGAGGACGGCAGGCTTAACGAACTCTTAATTGGCGAGTCTCTGGAACTCGATCTCCAGCACGTCCCCGGTGTTACGCATGTTTCGAGCGGTACGGAAGCACTAACACTGGCGCGCACGCAGCCGCGCTTCAACCTGATCGTCACCAATCTTCAAGTCGGGGACATGGACGCAGCAACGCTGGCTTCGGAGGTCCGAAGCGCCGCGCTCGACGTTCCTGTTGTTGTCCTCGCCTACGATTATCGCGAAATCAAGAGTTTCCTGGCTGAGCACCCGGTTACGGCGATCGACCGGATTTTCTTGTGGCAGGGGGCTTCCCGCATTCTGATTGCGATCGTTCAGTACATCGAGGACAAACGCAACGTCCTCCACGACGTGGATGCTATCGGCGTGCCGGTCATTCTCATGGTCGAGGACAACATCCGTTACTACTCCTCTTTCCTGCCCGTCATTTATTCCGAGTTGATTACGCAATCTCGTCGCGTCATTAGCGAAGGAATGAATGTAGCCCATAAGTTATTGCGATTCAGGGCCCGGCCCAAGCTTCTGCTCTGCTCCGATTATGAAGATGCCTCCCGGCAAGTGACGAGGTACGGCGACCACCTGCTGGGCATTGTGTCGGACGTGGAATTCCCGCGGGGCGGTCAGCTGACACCGGAAGCCGGCTTCGATCTGGCAGGTATGGTTCGCGAAGTAGCGCCCGATATCCCTATCGTGCTCCAATCCAGCCGCACACAATTCAGCGCACGCGCATACCGCGAAGGCTTTTCATTTCTGCAAAAGCGCTCGCCCACTTTGTTGGGAGACTTGCGGCGAATCTTGACGGAGCAGTTCGGCCTAGGTGATTTCGTATTCCGTTTACCGGATCATACTGTAGTGGGGCGAGCAACGGACTTGAACGCTCTTAACGCGCTGCTGCATACAGTTCCGGCCGAAAGCATCGCCTACCATGCGGAGAAGAACCACTTCTCCCACTGGCTGATGGCGAGAACCGAGTTTGCGCTGGCGCGGAAGCTCCGGCCGCGCAAGGTCTCCGATTTCGCGACTAATGAGGACCTACGGCGGAACCTGGTAGAGTCGATCGACACCTATCGAAGCGAGCAGAGCCAACTCCTCATCGGCGATTTCAATGCCGCAACGTTCAATTCGGTGGATGCTTTCTTTTTGCGCATTGGCGGCGGATCCCTGGGTGGCAAGGCAAGAGGATTGGCTTTCGCGCGTCATCTACTCAATAGACACAACATGGCGCGCCAGTTCCCGGGAGTGCAGATTGCCGTGCCCCCAGCGGTGGTGTTGGCGACCGATGTCTTCGACCAGTTTCTCAGCGAGAACACCCTGTTGGACTTCGCCCTGCAAACCACGGATGAAGCGGCCATAGAGCAGCGTTTCTTGGCTGCGTCGCTTCCGGCCCGTGTCCAGGAGGATCTGCTCGAATATTTGCGGCAAGTGCAGTATCCCTTGGCGGTGCGATCTTCAAGCTTGCTGGAGGATTCGCAATACCTGCCCTTCACGGGCGTGTATGAAACGTTCATGCTCGCCAACCAGGACTCCGACGCTAGCCTTCGTCTGGAGCATCTGATGGAGGCTATAAAACGTGTGTACGCTTCTACCTTCAGCCAGCATGCAAAGGCGTACGTGCGAGCGACGCCCAATCGCCTGGAAGAGGAAAAGATGGCGGTGATCCTCCAGCAGGTCGTGGGCGCCAGGCATGGCTTGCGATTTTACCCCGACTTCTCTGGGGTGGTGCGATCGCACAACTTCTACCCTGCCTCGCCAATGACCTCTGAGGACGGGATCGCAGCCGTGGCATTGGGACTGGGCCGCGCGGTTATCGATGGCGGAAAGTGTCTGATGTTCTGTCCCAGGTACCCGCGTCATCTCATCCAGTTCTCCGCTGTAGAAGACATCCTGGCGAACTCCCAGTCTGACTTCTGGGCCCTCGACTTAGGACATGCAGCACGCCAGCAGGGTCTGGCGGAACTGCGGGAGTCGCGATTCGGATTGGACGTGGCCGAGGCCGACGGAACCTTGCACATGCTAGGTTCAACCTATTCCGCTGACAGTCACGCGGTTTATGCCGGCCTCAGTAGGTCTGGGATCCGCATTGTGAGCTTCGCCGCTATCCTCAAGTACGAAGTATTCCCGCTGGCTCCCATTCTTGGCCAGCTCACAAAGATTGGCGCAGAGGCCTTCGGACGCCCTGTTGAAATTGAATTCGCGGCACGGCTTGCGCACCCGCCAGACGACGCAACGGCCGAGTTTGGATTTCTTCAGATTCGACCGTTGGTACTATCGCGCGAGTCAGAGGAAGTTCGCATCGAAAACCTGGATCCGCGCCGGCTGTTGTGCCAAAGCTCGAAAGTGTTGGGGAACGGCCGTCTCCAGAATCTGCGCGACGTCGTAGTCGTCGACTTTCATCGCTTTGAACGCGCTCGCAGCCACGAGGTGGCTAGAGAGGTCGCGCGTTTGAATGCCAAGCTGAGCGAGTGCGGTACGCCGTATCTGCTGATCGGTGTCGGCCGGTGGGGCTCGAATGATCCCTGGCTCGGAATTCCGGTTGCTTGGGATCAAGTATCAGGCGCCCGTGTGATCGTCGAAACAGGTTTTCGCGATCTGCGCGTTACACCGTCGCAAGGCAGCCACTTCTTCCAGAACCTCACAGCATTTCAGATCGGCTATTTCACAGTCAATCCTGACGCGGGAGAGGGTTTTGTAGATTGGGAGTGGCTCAGCTCACAACCTGCGGCGGAGGAACGGGATTGCGTGCGCCACCTGCATCTGGAAACACCCCTGCTCGTCCTTATGAATGGCCGGGAAAGCCGCGGTTTGATATTCAAGCCGGAGGCGTGAGCGTTACCTTCCGATTCCTCGACGAAGAATGGTTCCGTCAAAGAGGGATGCCTCCTTCAGGCCGTCACCAAGAAGACATCCCCTATGTTTTGATGCCTATCTTTTGATCGTTTGAGAAAAACTAGACACCAGCTGCGATGCATTCGCAGCATTTCTCCTTCTCGATCGCGTCCAGCATTTCGGTGTCGCTGGAGAATTTGAAATGAGAGAGTCCTTGTTCCTGCGCCTGCTTTTGTTCGGCGCTTGCCAGGTAGGCAAGATCGCCCTTGGTCACTGGACGAAGACCGCGGCGGACCATGCTATCGAGGATCTTCGGCACAGTAGCACCCCGCTTTTCTGAAACGCCTTCGAGATATGACAGGACGCGGGCGGCACCGACTTCACCGTCATGCCGGGCAATTCCCACCAGGCCTTCGCTTGCCTTGCGGGCCCAGCCTACGACATAGGTGCCTTCCACAACTTTGCCAGCTTGCGGATCAAACACTTCGTAAGCCGGCGGCAATTGGTGAGTGGGATCGGGCGTGGTGACATAGCCTTCCGGCCCACAAGGTAAACCCACCACTGGGTCGACCACATCGCCGATCGCGAAAATCATGGTGTCAACCTCGAGTTCTGATTGCGAGTCGGTGGCCTTCGCGGCCGTGCTGCCATCCCGCGCGACCAGAACGTTGTCAGTGACGGTAAGCCGCGCGATGCGGCTGCTGACATCCACCTGAATGGACTGCGGAGAGCTTAGAAAGCGAAACCGCAGGCGGGGATGCGTCGCTTCTTGTGGCTTATTCAAGGCGGGGAAAGTGGTCTCCGGAACCTTGCTAATGTCCTGTCCCGCGGCGCAGAGCTTTTCCCTGATGCGCCGTAGCTCGTCATGAAATGCCGCATGATCGAGGTATGGCTCGATGTAGGCAAACTCGCGCTCCTCGAACTTAGCTTCGAAGGGACCCCGGCGCGCCACTACGATGACCTCTTCGGTCTGGCGATCAGGCAGGTCCAGCAATAGCCAGCGCGCTACGTCCACCATAACATTGCCCATGCCGACGATTGCAATACGCTTCCTGGTAGAGAAATCCCGCCAAGCGAAGGGCGGCAGCTGATTGTAGTGGTAGACGAAGTCCTTGGCGGCGAACACGCCGCGCGCATCCTCACCGGGAATGCCGAGCTTCTTGGTACCTTGCGCGCCGACAGCGAAGACCATGGCCGAGGGACCGAACTCGCGCAAATCCGAAATCGAAAAGGCATAGCCCGACCCAATCGGCACGCCGCCAAAGTAGTGCACGTTGGGCAGGCCCAGGACCTTGGCGAACTGCTTGCGCAGCCCGTCCTTCATCTTGTGTTTCACCGGATAAATGCCGTACTCGGCAAGTCCGCCCGGCTTGATATCGCGATTGAAGATCAGCACCTGATGTCCGGACAGAGCAATCTTCTGTGCGGCAAACAAGCCAGCGGGACCCGCGCCCACGACCGACACTGTTTTCATGCAGGCTCCTTAGGGCAAGGCGACGGTCAGCGGACTGCTCTAACCAGTCGGCAAGGAGAGGAGAAACCTTCTCCATCATAGTTTCCCCTCTGCCGCTCCTTTGCGGCAGTGACCTAACCCACAGCCGTCGGTGACCTGAATCAGGGATCGCAAGACAGTCTCAGACGCGGTCGTGGCCGTGCTGGAACATGAGGCGAACTGGCAAGTTCTGCCTGCGCAAACTCCAGCAAAAAAAACGCAGCCTGTTGCGGCCGTGCTGCGAGCTGGCGGAGCCCTGCATACAGCAATTCCGAGCCGCGCCTACGAGATTCCCGCGATTGTGCCAGAGGCGAGTTTGAACTATCAGAGAGCCCGGATAGGCGGGCGCTGATCTCAGTTGAGAAGCAAACAGCGGTAAATCGCTGGATCAGGGACAACGCTGGGCTCAGCGTCTGCCGTCCTTTCCCTTGATGCTCATGGCTTTACGCGCATAGCCGCTCTGAGACAACTTCTACAGTAAAGCTATCGCATTCTTCCCGGATAAGCTGTATTCCTCGCAGCTGGGGAAATAGCGTGTAATGAATCGGCGCCAATTCGTCTTAGATTCCGGAGAAGGAGTTAGCAAATGAAGAAGTTGTTCCTGATCTCACCAGCATTGGTTTTGGCGGGGACATTGGCTTTGGCGCAAACTCAGACGGCGCCAGATCCGCAAGGCTCTCAATCTCAGAGCTCGCAATCAACCCAGAGCGGCCAGAGTGGCTCGTCACAGACTCAGGATCAGGGGTCGACCCAGTCCGGCGCCTCCCAGAGCAGTTCGGGCGGTTATTCGGGCAGCGGTACTTCCGACCAGACCACCGGCAAGAAGAAGCACAAAAAGAACAAGGACACCACCGGGGCCGCCGGAACCAGCAACCCCAGCGACCAGACAGCTAACCCGCCAAAGAACTAAGACGGATTGAGCCAGGCTTAGAAAGGCCGACGTTCGCGTCGGCCTTCTGGCTTTATGGAGTGGGCCGCTTTTTGCGATCGCAGCTCTTATCCTAGGGTCCCGGACGCTGATCCGTTGGTCGAAAGCGACTTCCTTCGCCTCGAATAGACGAATCCAGCAGTTCGATCGGATGAACGACGGAAATATTTTTTCCCAAACTTTTCAGCGCGGACTGGATCTGGAGCAGACAACCCGGATTTCCAGTCGCGATCACGTCAGGGGTTGTGGAAATCGCATTCTGGGCCTTCCGAAGACCTAGCTCCTTCGCGGTCTCAGGTTCCACCAGGTTGTAAATGCCGGCGGAGCCGCAGCAGATCGCAGATTCAGGAATCTCCGAAACACTGAGCCCGGGGATCGTTTGCAGCACCCGGCGAGGCTGCGCTTGAACACGCTGCGCGTGTTGAATGTGGCAGGCATCGTGATAGGCAACCCGCAGCGGGATGGGATGCCGATTCGCTCGCGGTTCCAGCTCCGCCAGGAATTCGCAAACGTCCCGGCACTTTGCGGAAAACTCATGCGCACGCGTGGCGTACCGCGGATCATCGCGCAGCAAGTGCCCGTAGTCTTTCACGTTCGAACCACAACCTGCCGCATTCACTACGATGGCCTGCACATTCGCCCGCTCAAATACATCGATTAACCGCCGTGCATAATCAAGTGACTGCTTCTCTTCGCCGGCATGGGTCATGAGGGCGCCGCAGCAGCCTTGCTCTGGCGGGATCACAACTTCGCAGCCTTCCGCAGCGAGCACTCGAGCCGTGGCCGCGTTCACCTCGGGAAACATCACGCTCTGCACGCAGCCCGCAAGTAAGCCAACTCGAGCCCGAGCTGCCCCGATTGCGGGAACCTTACCTGGCAGATTCTGCCTCAAGCTGGCCACGGTAACCGTGGGAAGCAACTCCTCGATTCCTTGCAAGCCCTTCGGTAAGACTCTCTTCAAACCGGATCGTCGAAACAGCGCTTGCACGCCAAAGCGCTGGTACAACCACAGCGGAAGCAGCAGACTCCGTAGGATTCTGGGACGCGGGAAAACATAGAAAATCAGGCGGCGGTGCAAGCGCTCGATCCAGGGCCGCCGAAAATGCCGCTCGATCTGCGCGCGTGTGGCGGTGACGATTTTGTCGTATTGCACCCCCGACGGACATGCCGTCATGCAGGCCATGCAACTGAGACACCGGTCGAGGTGGCGCACGAACGTCTCATTGATCTCGGCTTTGCCCTCGCTCGCCATCTTCATCAGGTAAATTCGCCCGCGAGGCGAATCCATCTCCTCGCGCCATAGGGCGTAGGTCGGGCAGGTAGGCAGGCAGAAGCCGCAATGAACACACTCGTCAATCAACTTTTGCGCTGGGGGGTTGTGACTGTCAAATGCAGACTTGCCGCCGAGATCTTTGGCGACAGATCCAGGTATCGGAGCGGACTCGTGCGCCGCGGCCATCAAATACCTCCTACAAAGCGCCCCGGGTTGAGGATGCCATGCGGATCCAGTTGTCTCTTTATTCGACGCATGAGTTCGATGGAATCAGCTGGGGATCCCCAAACATTGATTGCCGATTTCTTCTCCGCTGGACACCCGAGGACGGCCAGGCTTCCGCCCAAACCTGCCAGATGCGTCCGCAAGCTCAACACGATGTCCGCAAGCTTTTCAGATGTGGCCTCCAGCCGCAGCAATCCGATGCCGACCCCCTCGGCGATCATTTGCCACTTCAGATCGTGAGTCTGCTCCAACGACACCAGCCGCTCCAACACCTTGCCCAGGTCTCCCGGCAGCGCGCTGAATTTGGCTACCAAAGCGCTGTCACCTCCCAGCCAGAAGGCTAGGGCCTCGCGAATGTGCCACACTTGAGGGCCGGCATCCGCCGCTGGTTCCAGTCGAGTCATCCTCACCAGCTTCTCCACCTGGGCGGCGATGCCTTCGGCTGTGCCCTCGAAACCAACGTCCAGATGCGCGTTCTCCCCCGAGCTGGCGCGATACTGCAATCCGGAGCACACCAACTGGGAGTCAAGCACTTTCAGCAGGAGCGTCCCTAAAGCCGCGGAATCAGAAAATTCAAAGCTGACGACCCGCGATTGGCGCGGGAGTGGGTGCAGGCGAAACACCGCTTCCGTAATGACGCCCAAGGTTCCCAGCGAGCCGGTGGCCAGCTTGGGGAGATCATATCCCGCGACATTCTTCACCACTTTGCCACCGCTACGGGCGAGCGTCCCATCAGCCAAAGCCAAAGTAATCCCAATCACCAGATCCCTGAGAGAACCGAAGCGCAAGCGCAGGGATCCGCTGTCGTTGGCCGCCAGAATGCCACCGATGGTGGCCCGTTCCGGCCAAAGGGGATCGATCGCCAGCCGCTGTCCATGTTGAGCCAGCGTCCGTTGCAGTACGGCGACCGTGCAGCCTGCCTCCACGGTTACGGTCATGTCGGCCCATGCGTGCTCGAGCACACGGTTCAGACGAGCAGTGGAAAGAATGAGATCGGCGCAGCGGGGTGGATTTCCCCACCCTAATTTCGTCCCTCCGCCGCGTGGAATGACTCCAATACCGGCCCCATCAGCGATTTCCAACACATGTCCAATCTCGGCGGAAGTGCCAGGCTCAATTACGGTCTCTGGATCTACGCCGTCAATTGCCTCCTGCGGCGTGGCGGAACGGATGTGGTCTTCACCCACGACGCTGCGCAGCTCTTCCGCCAGTTCGGAGACTCTCTGCGGCATGGGAGGACGTGGAGACATGACCCTTGCAGGTTAAAAATACTCCGCCACTCCTGCTATCTCGAGGGGATGCGGTTCGTATGGTCCTGTCTTTTCGGCACACAATCGTGGCCGCGGAAAGACTTTGGTCGGATTCGAGAGCAATTCGGGATCAAACGCACAGCGCACGCGCTGCATGGTGTCGAGATCCGGCTCGGAGAACATCTCCGCCATGAAGCCTTTCTTCTCTTCCCCGACTCCATGTTCCCCGGTGATCGAACCGCCGGCTTGTATGCAGAGCCGGAGAATATCGCCGGAAAGTTTTTCCGCCAGTTGCTCCTGCCCGGGAATGCGTCGGTCGTACAGGACCAGGGGATGAAGGTTGCCATCCCCGGCGTGAAATACATTGGCAACGCGCAGCCCCACCGCACCACTCATTTTCTCAATCTCATCGAGCACCTTCGGCAAGGCGGTACGTGGAATCACTCCATCCTGCACGATATAGTTGGGGGAAATGCGGCCCATGGCGGCGAACGCCGCTTTGCGTCCTTTCCAGATTACGATGCGCTCGGCCTCGGTTTGGGCTACGCGTATCTCCCAGGCGCCATTCGCGGTGCAAACCTCTCTGACTTGCGACATCAGCGACTCGACTTCCGCTGTCACTCCATCCAATTCCACCAGCAACAAGCCACCACAGTTCGGATAATTCGCGTGCACGGAGGCTTCCGCGGCCTGTATCGCCAGGTTGTCCATCATCTCGATCGCCGCCGGCAAAATTCCCGCCGCTATGATTCCGCTCACCGCCGCCCCAGCCTGTCGGGTCGTATCAAATGCAGCGAGTAGAGTCTTGATCGTTTCCGGACGCTTCACGATCCGCAGAATAATTTTGGTCGCAATACCAAGCGTGCCTTCTGATCCCACGAACACTCCCGGCAGGTCATAGCCAGGGTGATCCAGGGTCTTGCCACCTAGATGAATGAGCGACCCGTCCGGTAGCACCACCTCCATGCCTAGCACATGCGTGGTGGTAAATCCATATTTCAGGCAATGTGCGCCGCCGGAGTTCTCAGCTACATTTCCTCCAATGCTGCAGACCTGCTGGGAGGAGGGATCAGGTGCATAGAAGAAGCCGGCCCCAGCCACTTCCTGAGTGACGCTGGAGTTGATGACGCCAGGCTCCACTACCACGCGTGCATTCAGATAATCTACTTCGAGGATGCGAGTCATGCGCGCCAGGCTGATTACGATACCGTTCTCGATAGGTAAGGCGCCGCCTGACAGCCCAGTTCCCGAACCACGCGCCACAAAAGGTATTCTCTCTCTGGCGCAGAGACCAACAATTGCCTGTACTTGCTCGCTAGAAGTGGGCAGGACGACGGCAGCAGGCATCACCCGAAAATTCGTCAGCCCGTCGCACTCGTAGGTGCGCAACTGTTGCGGCTGGGTGATTAAGCCTTCGTTGCCAACCACCCGCCGGAGCTCGGTAAGAATACGAGCTTCCATGGTTCGACTACTTCACAAAAGTCAGGCCGTGCGGCACCAGATGCGGCACTACGTAAGCGTAGATCATCACGATCGCGCCCACGATCGCACCCAGGGCAATCGAGTGCCATACGACGAACCGGAAAATCACGCCTTCGTTGCCTACTTGATTCGTGGCGGAAGTGGCCACCACAATCGATTGCGCATCCACCATCTTTCCCATCACGCCTCCGGCGCTGTTGGCGGCTGCCATAAGCACAGGATCAAGGTTGAGCTGCTTGGCGGTGATGACCTGCAAGCTGCCAAAGAGCGCGTTGGAAGAGGTATCGCTTCCAGTTAGCGCCACACCCAGCCAACCCAGGAACGTCCCAAAGAACGGGAAGAACCAGCCGGTTCGGGTAAAGGCGAGTCCCAAGACGGCGTCGAGACCTGAATAGCGCGTGACAAACCCCAAGCCGAGCATGAAGGAGATAGCGATCATGGCCAGCTTCATGCGCTTCAGGGTAAACCAAAAGATCCCTAGCAGCTTGCCTGGACCCAGCCCGAGCAGCAGCCCCGATACGATCGCCGCCAGGAAGCAACCAGTCCCGGTAGCAGACAGCCAGTTGAAATCATATCGCGCCGCCTCGGGAGTTGGTTTGCTAACCACTGGGGCAGCTCGTGTGACCGCGCCGTGCAGATAGGGGACATTCCACCCCGGCGGACCGGGCCGCTTTTTGCCGTCTGGAAGGATCACCGTGAAAGCCGGCGTAGTGGCCTTGTTCATGGCCAGCTTGATGCTGGGCAGCCCCCACAGCAGCACGAACAGGGACAGCACGGCGAACGGCATCCACGCCTTGGCGATCTGCCCGGCTGTGTAGTGATGCAGAGTGGCGGGCGTCCCCGGAACTTCCCAAGTCGCACCTTGTTGGTCTTCGACTTTCTCATCGGGCGAGCCGGGACCTCCGGCGTCGTCATGCTCAAATCGCCAGATGCGTTTTGGTTTCCAGAAGTGAAGGAAAACGACCGTCGCTATCAGCGAAACCACGCCGCCGGCGATATCCACCAGGTTGCTGTCGACGTGGTTAGACCAAAGGAATTGCGTGATCGCAAACGACACTCCAACCACCAAGATCGCGGGCAACACCTCAAAGGTCTCAGCCCAGCCGACCATGGCGCGCACCAGCCAGAAGGGCACGATAACCGCCGTAAAAGGAAGGATGCGTCCGATCATGGCATTGATATCGGATTCTGGCAGCGCGGTCACTGCTGCGAGTGTGTGTACAGGGGTTCCAATCGCGCCCCAGGCAACCGGAGCAGTATTCGCGATCAGATTCAGGGCGGCTGAGTAGAAAGGCTTAAAGCCCAGGCCGATCATGAAAGCGCCGGCAATAGCCACCGGTGCGCCAAATCCTGCAGCCCCTTCAATGAAAGCTCCAAAGCAGAACGCAACCAGCAACAGTTGCAGCCTGCGATCGGCGGTGATCCCGGCCACGGATTCTTTCATGATCTCGAATTGGCCGGTATGCACGGAGATGTCGTAGAGATAAACAGCCGCGAGAACGATCCAGGCAATCTTCAGTAGTCCAAAGGCGACTCCATACAGAAAGCTCATTCCTGCCAGTACCACAGGCATGTGGAAGAAAATCATCGCCGCCAGAATGGCGGTGAGTGCTCCCGCCATTGCGCACCAATGCGGGCGGATGCGCAGGCCTGCCAGCATAGTGAACAGGACAATGATGGGTAGAGCAGCCACTATGGTGGACAGCCACCAATGCCCGAAGGGGTCATACACCTGGGTCCAAGTCATTGCTCCTCCTGAAAGAGAACAGCGATTCGACTGCCAGGTTCCCACTGCTTTAGCACTTCACAGGATTCAATGCTTCACGACGGATCATGCTCTCATTCAGCGATCCCCCAACTTTTTCGGAAAGGCCGATTGAGGAATGGCGGGTATTGGATCGCCTGGCGCAATTCCCCGCATTGCGTAGCTTCAGATATTCCCGCAAAACGCCCTTGTCAAGAGCTTTTTCGGCAAAATTGCTCTGAAAACGACTAATCAAGAAGCTGACTGCTTCTGTCCGGTCTGATCTTGCACCCCAGGGCTTCCCTTTTGACTTGACCGCGCTAACAAGCCTATTATTTCCAGCCACAAGATCCGGCGACTTTCCAGCCTGGAGGCATCGCCATGGAATACAAGATCAGGGAGAGCAACGGCGTCACCATCGTCGATCTGAACGGAAGACTGAGTCTGGGCGAGGCAATCGCTTTCGGCCCGGGTAGCGGCACTTCCTTGCGTGATGTAGTACCCAAGCTCCTGAAAGAGGGCAAACGAAAGATCCTTCTAAACCTGAAGGACGTTAATTACATCGACAGCTCCGGAATCGGCGACATCATCACTGCTTATAGCTCGACTCGGAACCAGGGCGGTGAACTGAGACTCGCCAGCCCCAGTCCGCAGGTCCGCGACCTGTTCCAGATCACGAAGCTCTATACGATCCTGGATGTCAGCGACGATGAGACCACTGCACTGAAGGGATTCCAGAAAGCGGGTCAGCCTAGTACCTCGGTAGCTTAAAAGCTATCTTATTAATCGGTTTTGAAAGGCTGCGGCTGAGCCGCGCCGTCCAGAGCCGTACAGATCCTGGGCTTTGAGCCCCTGAGGGGAATCAACCTTTACTCCCTTCGGTCCCTTATGAAATAGCTTGATCGCTTCTAGGCTGATTCGCTTTCACACAGGGTTCGTCCACCCCAGCCAAGGGTTGCAGATTCAAAGTACATCTTTTTCTGAAGAAATGCCGAGACTACCGTAGCGGCATCCATTTTCTGGCCGTCCACGGAATAATTCAGCTGCCGCATGTCGTCCGCGTTGATACCTTCCGCTAACTTCTGCAGATTGGACCGGATCTGCGGAAAATTTCGCACCGCCTCACTCCGCACGATGGGCACAGCGTCATACGGCGGAAAGTAGTGGCGGTCGTCTTCCAGGACCACTAGATCGAGCGCTCTAATCAATCCATCTGTATTGGAGCCCGCAACCAGGTCCACCTGGCGGTTCTCCAGAGCGCGATATAGCAACCCCAAATCCATTACCCGTGGCGCTTCCGCGAACCGCAGACCATATGTTTGCACCAGACCCTCGTACCCATCCTTACGCTCAAGAAATTCGTAGCCAATGCCCATTCGTAATTTCGGGGCATACGGCGCCAACTCTGACAGCGATTTCACAGTCATCTGGCGCGCATCTGCACCTCGCATCACAATGGCAAAGCTGTTGTTGAACCCCAGCGGTGGCATCACTTCCAATCCCCACCTGCGCAGATACTCGGACTTCACCTCCTGATACACACTCTGCGAATCGCCGTGAGGTTCCGCTTTCAAAATCGCCGTCAAAGCCGTGCCCGTGTATTCCACATACAGATCGATTCGGCCGGCCAGGAGTGCCTGATGACAGATGTAAGTCCCGGCGAGATAGAAACGCCGCTCGACCGGCAAGCTGGCAGTCCTCTCCAGATACTGCGCCAGTAGTTCGCCGAGGATGAGCTGTTCGGTGAAGTTCTTGGAACCGATGGTGACCTGCCTGGATCGCGGCCTGCATGCAGCCAGCAGCAAGGGTAGTGCTGCCAGCAAGCTCCGCCGCGTCATTGTTCTCCGTGGCGGTGACGAACCAGGATGCGCTGCAATCCGCCGACAACTGCATCCGCAAAAAGCGCCAGCAATGCCGCCGGAATCGCGCCTGCAAGGATTACGTTGTTGTCCACCATGGAGAGCCCGCGGAAAATAAACTCCCCCAATCCGCCGGCCCCGACTGCCGCTGCGATGGTTGCCACCCCCACCGCAATCACCGTTGCTACCCGAATTCCCGCGAGAATCACCGGCGCCGACAGCGGCAATTCCACTCGCCACAATAGCTGAGCATTGGTCAGACCCATCGCGTTCGCCGCATATCTCACTCCGGGATCGACGCCCTTGATCCCCGTGTAGGTATTGCGAACGACCGGGAGTAGCGCGTAGAGCGTCAAGGCTACGATCGCCAACCTGCTCGCCCGGACTCCCAGCCACGGCACTGGCATCAGCAAGCCAAACAGCGCAAGACTCGGTACGGTTTGAATCACGTTGTTGAAACCCAGAACCGCGGCTGACAACTTCGGGCGGCGGGTAAGAAGAATTCCCAGCGGCACGCCGATAGCCACCGCAATGAGCATTGAAATTCCGACCAGCCATAGATGTTCGCTGGTCAACGTAAGCACTTCCTGGCGGTGATTGGAGATAAAGCGAAGAAAGTTCATGCCGGTCCCCGATCAGCTTTCGAAGATCTTCTGCATGGCCCGGAACGAATCCGCATAAGCCTTGGCCACCGGAAGCTCGGAATTCAGAAACTCATGCGGCGTGAACACATCCTGTAATCTGCCATCCTCAATAAGCGCGATACGGTCTCCCAGCATCAGCGCTTCGCTCACGTCATGGGTGACGAACACCACCGTCTTGCCCAGGCTTTCTTGCAGCAGCCGGAATTCTTGTTGCAGCTCGGCGCGCGTAAGCGGATCAAGCGCTCCAAATGGCTCATCCATCAGCAGAATTGGCGGATCGGCTGCCAGTGCCCTCGCCAGCCCAACCCTCTGCCTCTGGCCGCCTGACAACTGACTCGGATATCGCGCGCCAAACTCCTCCAGGCTAAGCCCCACCAGCTTCATCACCTCCTGCAACCGGCGCTCAAGCTTTGACTTCTCCCAACCCTGAAGCATGGGCACGAGCATTACATTTTTCCGCACGGTGTAATGCGGAAACAGCCCCACCTCCTGAATCGCGTATCCGATGTGCCGGCGGAGCGGAATCAGATTCCACTCCGAAGTCGGCTTCCCCTCCACGCACACCTCGCCGCGGCTGGGCTTCAGCAGTCCATTGATCATTTTGAGGAGAGTGGTCTTGCCGGAGCCGCTCCGGCCCAGGAACATCAGGATTTCGCCCTTGTAGACCTGCAGGCTCAAATCGGAGAGCAGCGCGCGACCGGAGTCCAGCAAGTACGAAACATCCTGGAACTCGATCGTAGCTTCGTCCAACCCGCCCGTCCTTACACTCGCAGAAGGCCTGCTTACGGTGAGGCTTTGCAGTCCGCGCCGCAGACACAATAATTCATGCTTATGCCAGCGCCCCCGAATACGTGGCTCGCTTAAGAAAACTGCCCGTGCCCGGCTTGCCGTGAAACTTGTCTCCTTCCACCAGAACCCGGCCTCGCGACAGCACTACTTCCGGCATTCCCGTCACGGTTATGCCTTCAAACATGCTGTAATCCACCCTCATGTGATGCGTCTTGGCGCTGATGGTGTGCTGTCGTTTCGGATTAAACACCACCAGATCCGCATCGCTGCCCACAGCAACGGTTCCCTTTCGCGGGTAGAGCCCGAAGAGTTTGGCCGGAGTGGTTGAGACGATCTCCACAAATCGGTTCACGCTGAAACGCCCGCCGCTAACACCTCCGGAATACACCAGGCTCATGCGGTGCTCGATTCCCGGCCCGCCATTGGGAATCTTCGTGAAGTCATCCTTTCCCAATTCTTTCTGCTCCTTGAAGCAGAACGGGCAGTGATCGGTAGAAACCACCTGCAGATGATCGTGCTTCAGGCCCTGCCACAGCTTCTCCTGATGCCACTTCTCGCGCAGCGGTGGCGTGAACACGTACTTGGCTCCTTCAAAACCCGGCACGTCGAAATTCTCCAGCGAGAGATACAGATACTGCGGGCATGTCTCCGCATACACCGGAAGGCCGCGATCCCGCCCTTCCCGCACCTTTTCCATCGCATCGTTGCAGCTCAGATGAACGATATAGAGTGGCGCGCCCGCCATTTCCGCCAGTGCGATGGCTCGCGCCGTCGCCTCTGCCTCTGCCGTTGTCGGGCGGGTTAAGGCGTGATACTTGGGTGCAGTCTTCCCTTCCGCCAGCGCCTGGCGCACGATCACATCGATGGCTCCGCCATTCTCCGCATGCATGCAGACCATGGCTCCGTTTTTGCCAGTGGTGCGCAGGGCCTTGAAGATGGTGGCATCGTCAAGCATGAATACTCCGGGATAAGCCATGAACAGCTTGAAGCTGGTCACGCCCTCCCGCACCAACTGATTCATTTCCTCCAGACGCGCATCCGGAAGATCGGTGATGATGCAGTGGAATCCATAATCTCCAATCGCTTTGCGGGAAGCCTTCTCCATCCAGGCATCGAATGCCGTGCGCAGGCTTTGTCCTTTGTATTGGATCGCGAAGTCAATCAGCGTGGTTGTTCCGCCGAACAGCGCCGCACGCGTGCCAGTCTCAAAGTCATCGGAACTGGTGGTCCCGCCGAATGGCATATCCAAATGTGTATGGACGTCGATCCCGCCCGGCAATACGTAGCTGCCGCTGGCATCGATGATGCGCGTCGCATTGTCGCGTGGCAGAGCCTCCGCGAGCGCAACCACTTTCTCCCCTCTGATTCCCACATCGGCCTTAAAGCTGTCAGTTGCGGTTGCAACTGTGCCATTAGCCACGACGATGTCGAATGCCATCTCCCCAATCCCCTCGGAACGCGGTCTGCACCGAATTGTATGCTAGAATCCCGCAACTTTGTTGTTGCAGCACCGCGGAGGATGGCATGCGGTTCGGGATCACTCTTAAGCCGGACATCAGTGTCGAACGGGTCGTCAATTTGACGCGCCAGGCGGAGCAGGCAGGATTTGAATACGGCTGGATCTTCGATTCCCATGTGCTCTGGAAAGAGCCCTTTCCCCTGCTCACCTTGATGGCGGTTAATTCCCGGCGCATGAAGCTGGGCCCCTGCGTCACCAATCCCGCGGTGCGCGATATCACTGTCATGTCCAGCCTGTTTGCCACGCTGGATCTGATTTCCAATCACCGCATGCAACTCGGGATCGGACGCGGCGATAGCTCACGTCGAGTCTTAGGAAAAAAGCCGGTCACGCCGTCCGAGTTAGAGCAATCCATTGCAGACTTTCGCGCCCTCACCTCTGGCAAGAGCATTCAATATCATCATGTGTCGACGCAGCTCTCCTGGGCCACGGGTGCGCCTCCCGTCTGGGTAGCGGGTTACGGGCCTAAGGTGCTCAACATGGCAGGAAGGGTCGCGGATGGAGTCATTCTGCAATTCGCCGATCCCGACCTGATCGAATGGTGCGTCTCTTTTGTACACCAGGGCGCGCGCGAAGCTGGCCGCGATCCCAAAGCAATCGAGATTATGGCCGCGGCTCCGGTCTGGGTAGCGAATGATCTGAAAGTGGCTCGCGAGCGGGTCCGCTGGTTCCCTGCCCTGGTCTCGAATCATGTGGTCGATCTTCTCTCCCGCTACAAGGCTGAAGAACTCCCGTCTGCCCTGACCAGCTACGTTCACAGCCGCGGCGCCTACGATTACCAGCACCACTGCGAGGTCGGCAGCGACAACTCAGAATTCGTCAGCGACGAAGTTGTGGATCGCTTCTGCCTGGTCGGTCCTGTCGAAGCTCACATCGAAAAGTTGAGGGTCCTCGAGGGGGTAGGAGTCACACAATTCAACATCTACCTAATGTGTGGAGAGGAAGAGGAGACGTTGGAGACCTACTGCCATGAGGTATTGCCGCAGTTCCAGGCAAAGCTGGCTGGCGCGGCTTCATAGCGTGCAGCCTCGCAGCCACTCAATCCGCTGATGCCGGATCTTCTAACCGCAACGGCACGGAGCGCATCGCCGCATAGTACGTCGCAAACGATACAGCGAAGCCGACGAACCAGGAGTAGTCGTACAAAACCCTGAGTGGCGGCACCACCAGCCCGACCAGGGCCAGCGCCGCTCCCAACACCAGTGCGCTGATGGCTTTTCGATTAAATCCGCTGGAATACTCATACGCCCCACCACGCAAGTACAGGTCCGGCACGAGCAGCGCACGCCTGCGGATGATCCAGTAATCGCAGATCATGATTCCGGCAACCGGGCCCAGCAAGGCGGCATATCCGCCCAGCCAGCCAAAAATGAACGTGCGGTGGTTCGCTAGGAGTTTCCAGGGCATCATGGCTACACCCAGCAGACAAGTAATTACTCCTCCAGTTTTGAAGCTGATGCGCTTCGGCCACAAATTAGAAAAATCGTTCGCTGGCGAAACAACGTTGGCGCCAATATTCACATTCAGCGTCGCCAGAAGAATCGCCAGCAATGCGATAGCCACCGCGATCGGCGAATGCAGACGAGTGATCAGCTGGACTGGATCCCAGATGGCGCTGCCATAAATCACCACCGTGGCAGAGGTCACCGCGATGCCGATGAATGAATACAGCGTCATTGTCGTCGGCAGCGCGATCGCCTGCCCGATCGCCTGCGCCCTCTGATCTTTGGCGAAACGCGTGAAGTCCGGCACATTCAGCGAGACCGTCGCCCAGAAGCCTACGGTTCCATTCAATGCCGGTATAAGGAATTTCAGAAAATCAGAGAAGCTGGCGAACTGTGACCTCGCCGACAGCATGGGTCCGAATCCGCCCGCGTTGCGGTATGCCCAACCCAGCAGCATCAAGCCTACCAAAAGGAGAATTGGAGCACTGATGCCCTGCAAAAACCGGATGTACTCGATGCCTTTCAGAATTACCGCCAGATTGATCAACCAGAAAACCAGAAAGCAGATCGCGGTGTTATTCGGGACCTGCTTCCACGCCGGCCAAAGTGTGCTGAGCAGGGAGTTGATGGCCTCTCCCCCGATCCAGCTCTGAATGCCAAACCAGCCGCACGCCACCAGTCCTCTCAGGACCGCAGCTATATTGGCACCCAATACTCCAAACGATGCCCTCGCCAGCACAGGAAATGGGATTCCGTAGCGCGCACCGGGATGCGAGTTCAGCAGCATTGGAACCAACACAATGCTGTTGCCTACAAATACGGTCAGCACAGCCTGCTTCCAGTTCATTCCACCTTGGATCAGGCTGGCAGCCAGCATGTAGGTGAGGATGTTGACCGACATCGACACCCACAAGGCGGCATAGTTGTAAGTTCCCCAGGAACGGCGCGCAGGCTCGACCGGCGCCAGATCAGGGTTGTACAACGCGCTGTCTTCGATGTTGGAGGGAAGTTCCCGAGGATGCACTGCGGGCAACGACTGTTTTGCTTCCGCCATAGTCTGATTCTGACCGAGGCCTGAGGAATTCAGAAAAGAACGCTCTAGTCTGCCGCAACTGCCATCTGTCCACGTCCGGATTGCGCCGTAAGTTTGTGGTAGGTCTCGGGGCGGCGGTCGCGGAAAAACTGCCACACGCGGCGTACTTCTTCGATCATGTCCAAATCGAGATCGGCCACCAGCACTTCATCCCCTTCGCGGCTGGCTTGAGCAATGATTTTGCCGCGCGGATTGCAGAAGTAGCTCTTGCCATAGAATTCGCCGATGCTCCACGGCTTCTCTTCCCCCACGCGATTGATCGCGCCGACGAAGTATCCGTTGGCAACCGCGTGCGCCGGTTGCTCCAGTTCCCACAAGTATTCGGACAAGCCTGCGACCGTGGCCGAGGGATTGAAAACAATCTCCGCTCCGTTCAGGCCGAGAATTCGCGCTCCCTCGGGAAAGTGGCGGTCATAGCAGATGTACACCCCGACTTTGGCGAAGCGGGTTTCAAACACTGGATAGCCGAGATCACCCGGCGTGAAGTAAAACTTCTCCCAAAAACCAGGGTGGCAGTGCGGAATATGATTTTTGCGGTACTTACCCAGGTACGATCCATCAGCATCGATCACCGCCGCCGTGTTGTAATAAAGCCCGGTCATCTCTTCTTCGTAAACTGGCAGGACTATCACCATGCGATGCTTTGCGGCGATTTTCTGAAATTGTTTGGTAGTCGGCCCTTCCGGCACCCGCTCCGTTAGCGCATACCAGCGGGAGTCCTGCTCGGCACAGAAATACGGTCCGTAAAAAAGTTCCTGCAGACAAAGAATCTGGACCTTCTTCTTCGCGGCCTGCTCGATCATCTTCACGTGCTTGTCGATCATCGCCTTCTTGATTTCCGGCAATGAGCGATTGGTAGCAAGCGCGTTCTTGGCCTGTATCAGGCCGCAACGGACCATTCGTGCCATCGGACCTCCAGGAATCTCTCGCGGAAGCTTCTATTCCGGCCAGCGGGAAGTAACCACCTTGCTTTCCGTATAAAAGCGGACCGCATCCTTGCCCAGTGCATGCGCATCCCCGAAGAAGGAATTCTTCCAGCCGGAGAACGGGAAAAAGGCTACTGGTGCAGGCACGCCCAGGTTTACGCCCACCATGCCGGTCTGCACGCCCGCCGCAAAGCGGCGCGCCGCTTCGCCCGAGCGCGTGTAGATGGACGCGGCATTTCCGTGCTCCGAACGGTTTACCACGTCCAACGCCTCGTTCAGATCGCGGGCCCGTATCACGGACAAAACAGGTCCGAAGATTTCCTCGCGTGCAATTCGCATGTCTGGCTTAACAGCATCAAAAATGCTCGCACCCAGAAAATATCCGTCGTCACGAGTCACAGCGTCCTTACGGCCATCGCGCACGAGCTTCGCGCCTTCCTTCTCGCCAATGTCGATGTACTTGAGGATTCGCTCCCGAGCATCGGGATTGATGACGGGCCCCATGTTCGCGTCGGGCTCCCAGCCGGGGCGTATGCGCATTCCATCTGCCGCCTTCTTCAATTCCGTAACCAGTTTGTCGCCAATCTCACCCACGGCAACAACCACGCTGGTTGCTACGCAACGCTCTCCCGCACAACCGAAGGACGACGACATAACCGACTCGACCGCAGCTTTCAAGTTGCAGTCCGGCATCACTACCGAATGATTTTTCGCCCCGCCCAGTGCCTGCACACGCTTCCCGTTAGCTGCTGCAGTCGTGTAGATGTACTTTGCCACGGGACTCGAACCCACAAACGACACCGCCTTCACTCGCGGATCCGCAAGCAGCGCATCCACTGCCTCCTTTGCCCCATGCACGACGTTCATCACACCCGCGGGAAGCCCGGCCTGATACAACAGTTCGGCAGCACGCACCGCCGATCGCGGCACCCGGTCCGAAGGCTTGAGCACAAACGTGTTTCCACAGGCGATGGCGATGGGAAACATCCACAGCGGCACCATCAGGGGAAAATTGAATGGCGTGATTCCCACACACACTCCGATCGGTTCCCGGATCGATGCCGTATCCACATCGGCTGCAACCCGGGCCAGGGTCTCACCCATCATCAGGCTGGGAATTCCGGAAGCAAACTCGACGCATTCCAGTCCGCGTTGGAAGGATCCTTTCGCTTCCTCGCGGGTCTTGCCGTTCTCTTCCGTTACCAGTGCAATCAATTCATCGGCGTGAGTCTCCAAAAGCTGGTGATAGTGAAAGAGGATCCTCGCCCTTTGCAGCACCGGAGTAGAGCTCCAGGCGGGGAAAGCACGATGCGCCGCGGCAACCGCAGCGGAGATCTCCTCCAGCGTACAGTAGGGCACCAGAGCCGTAGGCTGGCCGGTTGCCGGATTCATCTGAACCTCGGTCCGCCCGCGCGATATTTGCTGCTTGCCATCGATCAGAATCGGACAGGGCTTCACATCAACTGACACCGCAGAGACCGCCATGACATCCTCCCCGCTGCAATGACGCTGATTCTACACCACCTCGCAGCTTCGCCCCGGCCCGCTGGAAGACAAATGGCTTCGCTTTTGCTCTCCAGCGCATGCTGGGTGGTAACCCTTCGAACAGGAGACATTTTTTGCATCACGCTCTCGCGATCTTCCCTCCAAGTAGCTAGTGCGGTGATCAGGAGGAGGCTCTACGACCGAACTCATCTTCGGAGTTGTCAGTTGACTTCCACTATCCAGCCATGAACCAGGGAAAATAGCCTTGGCTACCGCGACGCGCGCAGTGCCGATGACGTATTCGCGACCCACGCACAATCCGTGGGCGATTGCGCTTACCGTCACCCTGGCCACCTTCATGGAAGTCCTGGACACCTCCATTGCAAACGTATCTCTGCCACACATTGCCGGCGGACTCTCGGCCAGCCAGGATGAAGCAACCTGGGTTCTCACCAGTTATCTGGTCTCCAATGCTGTCGTTCTTCCGGTTTCCGGCTGGATCTCGGACCGCATAGGGCGCAAGCGCTTCTACATGAGCTGTGTTTTCCTGTTTACAGTGAGTTCTTTTCTCTGCGGCTTTGCGCCCACGCTCCCGATGCTCATCTTTTTCCGCATACTTCAGGGCGCTGGTGGCGGAGGGCTTGCCCCCAGCGAACAGGCGATCCTGGCGGACACCTTCCCTCCCAAGAAGCGCGGCATGGCCTTTGCCGTGTACGGCATGGCGGTGGTGCTCGCTCCTGCCATTGGCCCTACTCTGGGTGGCTTCATCACCGACAACTACAGCTGGCGCTGGATTTTCTACATCAATGTCCCCGTGGGAATTCTCTCTCTGATGCTCACCAACATCATGGTTGAGGATCCGCCGCCGATGGCCGAAGTGCGCAGGAAATCGCGGTTCATTCCAGTAGATTACATAGGCTTGGGTCTGGTCGCGGTGGGCTTGGGCTGCCTGCAGGTTGTACTCGACAAAGGTCAGGAAGATGACTGGTTCGGATCCCACTTCATCACTGCTTTCACCATCACCTGTGCGGTCTCGCTGATCGCCTTCATTATCTGGGAGTCGCGACAGCGCTACCCGATCGTCAATCTGCGCTTATTTCGGATCCGCACCTTCGCCGTGGCAAACGTACTCATGTTCCTGCTGGGCATCGTGCTTTTTGGTACCACGGTGCTCATCCCGCTCTATCTGCAGAGCCTGATGGGTTACACCGCGCAGAAGGCAGGAGAGGTGCTTTCGCCCGGGGCAGTGGTCATCATTTTTCTTATGCCGCTCGTTGGCTGGCTGGTTGCCAAAGTGGACGCGCGTTATCTCATCGCGTTAGGGTTCCTGACTACCTCGCTGGCTCTCTTGCACATGACCAATCTCTACCTCGGTATCGATTTTCGAACCGCCGTGATGTTTCGCGTCTATCAGGCTGCGGGTCTGGCCTTCCTCTTTGTGCCCATAAACACTATCTCCTACGTTGGCGTGCCGCCCGACCAGAACAATCAGGTATCCGGGCTGATGAATCTGTCTCGTAATCTCGGGGGAAGCGTGGGAATCTCGCTGGTGACGACGTTACTGGCGCGCCGCGCTCAACTTCACCAAAACAACCTTGTAAGCAATACGTATACTTCGAATCCTTCATTCCGAAATATGGTAGATGGGCTCACCCAGCAACTGACCACACGTGGCGTGATTCCCTCCGAGGCGACCCAACAAGCCTACGGCCGCATTTATGCGACGCTGGGACGTCAAGCCTCCGTACTCGCCTACATCGACACCATCAAGCTCCTGGCAGTGATCTGCCTATGCCTGGTTCCGCTTGTATTCATTATGCGGAAGAACAAGCCCGGCCGCGGTCCCGCGGCAGCTCACTAGTGTTTCTGCGGGCGAAATCGTACGCATGGGAGGCACGTTCTTGGACGTCTTGATTTCGGAAGACTAAGCTCGAAACGCGAAGAATAGAAACACAAGAGCAAAAGAAAGGACCATTCATCGTTTGATGAATGGTCCTGTGACCTAACAAGTATTCTTATGTCGCGTTATTTCCGCAGCTGCAGGAACCCTTTCCGCTTCCCAGGAACAATACGAACGAGCATGCCTGGCCCAGGAATGAGAGTTCATCCGCTTGCAGGGTCGCTCCCAGGAACTCATCCTCGGTGGTTACCAGTTTCTGGTCACCCGGATTTTGCAGATGGGTCGCCCAGGCCCGCAGATCCGGTGTGGGAACCGGACTGGTGGGGTCGCAATTCGCCTGGTTGTCGGAAACGATCTTGATCACGCCATCCGGCGCCGGTGGCCACCCCTGGAGGGGGTTCCAGGTCAAATCGTTATTAACGGAAAGAATCAGCAACCCGTTGGCCGTGATCGGGCAGGTGCAACACTCGGTCATTTCCTGGTTGGCATCGAACACATATATGTCCGCACAAACCGTGCCATGGTGGGCACTCAGCGGAGTGCCTTGCTCCCCAGGGTTGATGATCCGGACGGTCTGATCATAGGCGGTGCGGGAGGGAGCCCGATTGGAGTAGTAGTTAACCCAATAAGTGTCGGTCGACTGTGCCGATGCGAACGACACAAGACCAAGCACGACGAGCAACAGACTTGTGGCTGCAATAGCCTTTCTCACGCTATGGTTCCTCCTTAGTTTTCTTGGGGGCCGGAGTTGGACAGCTTGGGTGACCAATGCCAGGTTGAAAAACCTCACAACCCAGTAAGCAGAGAGAGGTGAAACCGCATACAAGATCGCAAGTAACCATGTACTTCCGCAATTACCCATGCTGACTAAATCTGGGGACTACACCGACGGACTAAATGGCAGGGAAAGATGCTTTCCCTGATGTCGGCACTAATTTGGGTTGACTCTTTGCGCCAACTGCGCCTCCACTGTTGCTCCACATCGAAAACTACTTCATTCATCGCGCCGCGCTACCTGCACCTCCCGCAGCGCGACACTGAGCGTCTGCGAGCGCAGTTGCCTCGATTCCGTTGCAAACCGAGGGCCGGACAACAGTGGTGGCAATCAACCGCTAATGCCCTTACAATGCCTCTGCCGTTTTCTTGGTCGCATAAGCCTTTTTGTGGAAAGCGCTTGTCCTGGAAGTGGCGTCCATAACATAAGCATGGCCGATCCCCTTTATTTGAGCGTCTGGTTTCCCAAGTTCGAGGAAGCCGACATGATGCGACGCATGGTTTCCGTGATGCGCGAGTTCCCTTTCTCCGCTGAGCGGCCGGGGATCACCTACGTCTATGTTCAGCCCGTTTCCTGGAGCGAACCCACCATCCTGGAACGACGCTTTCGTCCCGGACTGGACCTCGAGCAGGCGGTAGCCATGGCCGGCGACCTGCTTCACGATGACTACGCATATGTTTTCGAGGCAAATTGGGATTTGTGGGGACCTAGCGAGGAATCGGATCAATGGACGCTCGAACCTCGACTAGCAAAGTTCATTGCTAACGGCAAGCGTTTCGACGACGGAAGCTTCCAGCAGAATGGTCACATCCAGGTGGACTTTGGGCTCGACACGCCCTTCCTCTATGAAGACCTCGACTTGAGCGAAGTGGACGAGGCCCGGGTGCGCTCGAATGTCCAGAAACTGGTGCAGTTCACGCAATCGGTCGAGAAGAATTGTGGTATCAGCGGCCGGGTCCTGTGGTCGGAGTCGGAAGAGAACCTGGCGCAGAAGCTGATCGCCCGCCTGCAGAAGGTCCAGTAAAAAGAACCGCAAAAAATAAAGGCCCGGGCATTCCGACCCGGGCCTGGCACTTGCAAATTACTTGGTTCGTCCCGCTTCGGCTCCGGAGTGTTCCTGCGCATAAGCTGCCTGCGCCGCCGCTAGACGCGCCGTCAGCACCCTGTAAGGTGAACACGAAACATAATTCATGCCCACCTGGTAGCAGAACTCTACTGAAGAAGGTTCACCGCCATGCTCGCCGCAGATACCTACTTTCAGTTTGGGGCGAGTCTTCCGACCGCGTTCAGTGCCCATGCGGACCAGCTGTCCAACGCCCTCGCGGTCAATTACCGCGAAGGGATCCTGCTTCAGAATCCCTTCAGCCAGATAAATGGGCAGGAATTTGTTGATGTCGTCGCGGGAGAAGCCAAAGGTGGTCTGGGTGAGATCGTTGGTTCCGAAGGAAAAGAATTCCGCCTCCTTGGCGATCTCATCAGCCACCAGAGCAGCGCGCGGCAACTCGATCATGGTGCCCACGAGATAGTCTACGCGGCGCTCCTTTTCGGCAAACACCTCCTCCGCCACCCTTCGCACAATCGCTGTCTGGTTGGCCGTCTCCTTCAGCGTAGCAGTGAGCGGGATCATGATCTCGGGAATGACCTTGACCCCTTCCTTGGCTACCTGCACGGCCGCCTCAAAGATGGCGCGGGCTTGCATTTCCGTGATTTCCGGATAGGTAATCCCCAGCCTGCAGCCGCGATGTCCCAGCATGGGATTGATCTCATGCAGTTCGTTGACCCGGCGCAACAGGTTCTTCAGCTCTTTTAGCTTGGGTGACTTTGGCTTGGTGGCCTCCAACACGCCGATTTGCACCATCAGCTCCTCACGGCTGGGCAGGAATTCATGCAGCGGCGGATCCAGAGTGCGGATGGTGACCGGATACCCGTCCATCGCACGGAAGACGCCGACAAAATCCGAGCGCTGCATCGGCAGCAGCTTGCGCAGTGCCTGCCGGCGATCCTTTTCATTGGTGGCCAGGATCATGGCTCGCATATGTGCAATGCGGTCTTCCGCGAAGAACATGTGCTCGGTGCGGCACAGCCCGATGCCTTCCGCTCCAAAAGCGCGCGCCTGGATCGCGTCACGAGGAATATCGGCATTGGCGCGCACTCCCATTTTGCGGTGCGGCTCGGCCCAGCTCATCAGCAGTTGCAATTGCGGATCGTCAGGAGACGCCGGCAGCGTGTTGAGCTTGCCTTTGATCACCCGTCCCGTCGTGCCGTCGAGCGAAATCCAGTCTCCTTCCTTGAAGACCTGGCCCTTGACCCGCATTTCCTTCAGCTTTTCGTGGACTTCGATCTCACCCGCACCCGCGACGCAGCATTTGCCCATGCCTCGCGTGACCACGGCGGCGTGTGAGGTCATCCCACCACGAGACGTGAGAATCCCCACCGCAACTTCCATCCCATGGATGTCCTCGGGAGTCGTCTCCGCGCGCACCAGGATGACCGGTACCTTCTTTCCATGACCCGCGAAGGCCACCGCATCATCTGCGGTGAAGACAATCTGCCCCACCGCTGCGCCCGGCGAGGCCGGCAGTCCGGTCGTCAACACTTCCACTTTTGTGCTCTTTTCGTCCAGCCGCGGGACCAGAAAGTCGTAGAGCTGGTTGGGTTCTACGCGCATAAAGGCCTCGTCTTTCGTGATCAGGCCTTCGCTCACCATGTCGAGCGCAACCCGAACCGCGGCCAGACCGGTGCGCTTCCCATTGCGCGTCTGCAGCATATACAAGCGTCCGTCCTGGATGGTGAACTCGAAGTCCTGCACATCACGATAGTGCTTTTCCAGCCGCGAGGTAATGTCGCGCAGCTGGTTGTAAACCTCTGGCATGATCTTTTGCAGTTCCGAGATATGCACCGGCGTGCGCACACCGGCCACGACGTCTTCTCCCTGTGCGTTCATCAGGAACTCGCCGTAAAACTCCTTTGCTCCAGTAGCAGGATTGCGGGTAAAGCCAACACCCGTGCCGCTGCTCTCGCCCAGGTTGCCGAACACCATCGCCTGCACATTGACTGCCGTGCCCAGGTCATCGGAGATGTTGTTGATGCGGCGGTAGTGCTTGGCGCGATCGTTGTTCCATGACCGGAACACGGCATCGCGCGCCATGGATAGCTGCTCGTGCGGATCCTGCGGGAAGTCGCGCTTGGCGTGCTTCTTGACTACCTTCTTGTACTCCTCTACCACTTCCTTCAGCGCTTTGGCGTCGAGATCGGTATCCAGCTTCGCCTTCTTCTGCTTTTTCTTGGCCTCAAACACCTCATCGAAGGCAGATTTCGGAATATCCAACACCACGTTGCCGAACATCTGGATCAGCCGCCGATACGAGTCGTTCGCGAACCGAGGATTGTTGCTGCGCCGTGCCAGACTCTCTACGCTCTGATCATTGAGGCCCAGGTTCAGAATCGTGTCCATCATCCCGGGCATGGAGAATTTCGCGCCCGAGCGCACGCTCACCAGCAAGGGATTGTCCCCCGTTCCCAGCTTCTGGCCCTGCAGCTGTTCGAGCCGGTGCAACGCCTCATTCGTCAGCCGATTCACTTCTTCCAAGGTCTTGCCCGTGCGCATGTACTCGCGGCAGGCTTCGGTTTGAATGGTGAATCCCGGAGGCACCGGCAGACCGGCATTGGTCATCTCGGCAAGCCCGGCGCCCTTGCCTCCGAGAACGTCTTTCATCTTGCCGTCACCATCGGCCTTGCCGCCGCCGAAGAAGTACACATATTTAACGGTCGCTGGTTGCTGGGTTGAAGGTCTGCTGGTCGTGGTTTCGGGAATGGTTGTTGTCGCCATGTAATCCTCTTCTTTATGAAACTGGCTTAAACTTATTGAAACACAAGCGATTCTCGCTTGGCGAATCTACTTCTTTTCGGTCACAATCTCCGAGAAGTCAGCCATGGTGGAAAATTCGTTGAGCATTGCTTGCAACAAAGCCAGCCGGTTCGCTCGCACCCTCTCGTCCTCCACCATGACCATTACTTTGTCGAAAAATTTGTCGATGACTGGCCGCAGCTGCGCGATCTCCTGCAAAGCCGCTTGGTAGTTTTTTTCTTCCCCTAGTCTTCTGACCTTCTCTGCCGCTTGCGGCACTGCCGCTCCCAGAGCTTGCTCTGGCTCATCGGTGAAGGCTGCCGCATCCATCGCGGGGGCAATCTTTTTTCCGGTGTCCGCGGCCTGCCGCAAAATGTTCTTCATTCTCTTGAAGGCTATCGAAATGGACTCGAAGTCCTCCGAAGGACGAACGTGAGCCACGGCTTCTGCTCGTGCTATGGCATCTGCCACGTCGTCGGCGCCTGCCGCGAGCACGGCGTTGACTACGTCGTAGGCATATCCGCACACCTCGCGCAGGTAGAACTCCAGACGCTCGTGGAAAAAGTCCGCCACCTCGCTGGTGTAGCCGATGGTCTTGAACTTCGGCTCAGCTTCCGAGCCCGTATAACCTTCGCGAGCATCCTTGAACAGAGCACGCAGGCTTAGGGGCAGCTTGTGTTCGGCCACTGTCTTAACGATGCCATTCGCCTGCCGCCGCAGGGCGAAGGGGTCTTTAGAGCCGCTTGGAACCAGACCAAGGGCAAACATGCCTGCAATGCTGTCGGCCTTGTCGGAAATGGACAGTACCGCTCCCTCCAGTGTTCTCGGGACCCCATCTTCCATCGACTCCGGCCTGTACTGATCGTAGATCGCATCCGCGATGGCAAATCGCGTGGCTTCCGGAAGCGCTGGATCCAGCTGCTGCACGCGAGCATAAAGTCCGCCGACAATTCCTTGCAGCTCAGTGAACTCCTTCACCAGTTCAGTCGTCAAATCGGTCTTAGCCAGCAGCGTGGCTTTGTGAACCACTCCCGGCCGGACCTGGATTTCCGCACTCCGCAAAGCTTCCGATACCAGGCTCGCCAGCCGTTGCACCCGTCGTGTTTTGTCGTAGTAACTGCCCAGGTCTTTCTGAAAAGTAACCTTCTTCAGCAGGGGAATCCGCTCGCGCAAGGGCACCTTCTGATCGATATCCCAGAAAAAACGCGCGTCGTTGAAGCGCGCTCGCAGCACGCGCTCGTTGCCATGCCGGATCAAGCCCTCCGGATCACGATCCGTATTCAACACAGCCAGGAAGTGCGGCGCCAGCTTGCCCTGGTCATCCTCGACCGCGAAGTATTTCTGATGGTCGCGCATCACCGTCACCAGCACCTCTTCCGGCAACGACAAGAACTGAGGATCGAAGCTGCCCAGAATGGCGGACGGAAACTCGGTCAGATTCACGACCGTGTTAAGCAGTTCCTTGTCTTCGCGCCAGCGCGCGCCGGGCAGCGCTCGGGTTGCCGCGTCCAACGCCTTGCGAACCCGCTGTTCGCGCTCTGCCGGGTTGGCGATTACACCCGCTTGCTCGAGCTTGCCCGCATATTCCGCGGGCGAGGCGAAGCTGACTTTGGAGGAGCTCAGAAAGCGGTGTCCCTGCGAACTCACACCGGCACGGATCCCCGCAAATTCCAGCGGGATCGCCTCCCCGTCCAGCATTGCCACCAGCCATCGAATCGGGCGAACAAAGCGGAGATTGGTGTCCCCGGGACGCCAATACATGTTCTTGGGCCAATAGAGACCGGCAATTTCTTTCGGCAGCAGCTCGGCCAGAACCTCGGCCGCGGGCCGGCCTTTCTTCACTACGCGGGCGGCCAGATACTCGCCCTTCGGAGTCGTTATCTTTTCCAATTGAGCAAGATCGACCCCAACTTTCCTGGAAAAAGCCTGTGCCGCGGGAGTGGGCTCGCCATCCTTGAATGCCACCTTATAGGAAGGGCCGGGAACCTGCTCCTCGAGATCAGGCTGCGACCCCGAGATGCTCCGAGCCAAGACAGAAATTCGTCTGGGTGTCGAGAACGGTTCCAGCACCGGATCGGCTGCTAACCGCTCCCGCACGAGCACATCCGAGACTCGTCGCTTCAGCTCCTCCCGCGCAGCGTCAATCATGCGGGCCGGGATTTCTTCGCAACCGATCTCTAACAGGAAGTCTGGCATCGGATAATCAAACAAAAAATTCTAGTGGAAACTCTGTCCCACCCATTGTGAGCAACGTCACAGCTGACGGGCCTCAATCCGCAATCTTGGCGACTTCCACGGCGGTTGGAGCTTCCGCATGCTGCTGCGCCACCCATGCCTTGGCAACTCCCACCGCCAACTGACGAATGCGTGCGATCACTCCCACGCGCTCGGTCACGGAAATGGCACCCCGCGCGTCCAGGATGTTGAACAAGTGCGAGCATTTCAGGCAAAGATCGAAGGCCCCCAGCAACGGAAAACGCCTCCTGGCCACGCTATTGCAGCTCGCTGCCACATCGTTCCACTGGTCGAGCAAGTCCTTGCACTCGCTCTCATAGAGCTCCAGATGTCTCCACGCCCTCTCGACATCCGCCATTTCAAAGTTGTAAACCGACATTTGCAGTTCGTCCGCCAGCCGCACATCGCCATACGTGCGCTCCTCTCCCGTGCGGGGGTCGCGCGCCCAGACGATGTCGTAGATACTGTCGACGTCCTGCAGAAAGGCCGCAATTCGCTCCAGGCCATAGGTCAGCTCGGCCGAGATCGGATCCAGGTCCATGCCGCCGCACTGCTGGAAATACGTGAATTGCGTGATCTCCAGGCCGTCCAGCATTACTTGCCAGCCAATGCCCCACGCGCCCAAGGTCGGCGATTCCCAGTTGTCTTCTTCAAACTTGATGTCGTGCTTGCGCAGGTCGATGCCGATCGCACGCAACGATTCAAGAAAGACGTCCTGAACATCTTCCGGCGGGGGCTTGAGAATCACCTGCAGTTGAGTGTGCTTGTAAAGCCGGTTGGGGTTTTCGCCGTAGCGCCCGTCTGCTGGACGCCGGGAGGGCTGAATGTACGCCACGTTGTACGCCTGCGGACCAAGTACCCGCAGGAAGGTTTCCGGCGCCATCGTACCCGCGCCCACCTCCAGGTCATAGGGCTGCTGCAGCACGCATCCTCGCTCCGCCCAGAAACCCTGCAGCCGGAGAATCAGCTCTTGGTATGTGGGTGCCGTGTTGGCGGTCGTCTGTGACATTCAGGTATGTGTTGGCTTATCGGTCTTCGTTTGCTCGAAAATTCTGCCGCGCGTTCACGGTTTTGCTTTGAAAGGGCGTGGCTTCAGCCGCGCCGTAGATCTCGCTCCCCTATTGTCATCACGAGCGGCCGGAGGCCGCGAGGGCTCTTACTGCGCGCTCACTCCACCTTTTCCAACATGGCGGCAGCCAGTAATCTTTTGTCGATGAGCCGCTCCAGAATCTGCACCAGGTATTTCCGCAGATCGCGTCCACGCTGTTTGGGCCACGCTACTCCCGCCATCGAATCCACTGACGATCGAAACATCTCTGCCGCGAGCATCCGCGATTCTGCCGACAACTCTGACGACGCCAGCCTTTTGTCTTGGCTGCACATGAGCCCATCAGCCAGAGCATGAAAATAGGCGCGACTTCCATTCAGGGTTCTTCCACAAACCGTGCAGGCACTCAGGTCAGGCAGGTAGCCCATCAGCCGGACCAGCCACAGGTCAAAGTACGTTAGTGGCATCCAGATCGCCCCCGCGCGCAGATTGCTCAAGACCGAAACCGTCAGCCGGAATGCCGCATCGTTGGGCTCGCGGTCAGGCAGCAACTCATCTAGAACCTCCGCCACATGCCCCAGCGCAGCCGCTCGCGGATAATCCACTCGCGTCGCCAACGGTGAATCCAGCACATCGCACGAATCGATGCGCGCCAGCTCCTGCCGCTCACGATCCTCGTAGTAAACGCGAACACAGGTGAGCGGCTCTAATGCGCCTCCGAATCTCCGCTTCGACCGCTTCGCCGCTTTCGCCACCCCTCGAACCTTGCCTTCTGCACGGGTGAAGAACGTGACCAGCAAGTCCGCCTCATGCAGCGGATATGTGCGTAAGACCACCGCCTCCGACTGCTTCAAGGACATCTCTTACCCGTTGTTATTCGGGAATTCAGCGACTCAATGGCACGGACCGGAGAAATCCTGGCGCTGTTCCAGCCGGCAGAGCACCGAGCGGCCCACCGCCGATTCTAAATGAGCATGCCCGACATGGAAAGCAACGGCGGCAACTGCTCAGAAATGAGAACAGGCGCGCATCCGGGGATTCGCGCCTGTGTTGATCCCGCTTAGGTTAGACGCTATCTTCCGTAGTACTCCGCGTTCTTGGCGGTAAAGGCTTTCCACTTATCCGGCAGATCGTCCAGCGCGAAGATAGCGGAAACCGGGCAGACCGGAACGCATGCCCCGCAGTCGATACATTCCACTGGATCGATGTACAGCATCTCACTCGTCGCGTAGGCTGGCTCATCCTTCTTGGGATGGATGCAGTCCACGGGGCAGGCATCGACGCAAGCCGTGTCCTTCGTCCCAATGCACGGTTCTGCAATAACGTATGCCATAACGATTTGCTCTCCCTGTTCTTCTCTTCTCTAAGATTGCGCTGGCCTACCCCTTCTGGCCAACCGCGTATTCTAGCAAACGAGGCCGGTAAGCAACGCTCCAAACTCCGTCTCGAATGTGGCGCCGACAGCAAGTCCGACTCCACGGGTCGGACTTCTCTACACCGAAACCGTCTCCCGCTGTTCCGCTGGTTGATACTCCACAATGTGCCCCGCCACTGCGCTTGCAGCCACCGTTAGCGGGCTCGCCAGATACATCTGGCCCGGTCCGCTGCGACCTGGGAAGTTCCGGTTCTGCGCGCTGATGACTACCTGATCCGGGCGCGTGGACACACCCGGACCAGCATTGATGCAGGCCCCACAACTCGGCTCAATGACCTGCGCCCCGGCTTTGCGAAAGATCTCCAGATAGCCTTTGCGCAGACAATATTCGCGCGTCTCCTGCGAACCAAACTGGATGTAGAACCTGACCGAGTCAGCCACTCGTCTGCCCTGTCGCAACGCATCCGCGAGGACTTCGGCGTACATATCCATGTCTTCGTTCTTGCCCGCCGTGCATGTGCCGCCATAAGCGATCTCCACCGCGATAGGCTTGCTCCCCAACTCCGGGATGAACACTCCATTGCCGGGATCCCCGGGCGTCGCCACCATGGGATAAATTTCGTCGGCGTTCAACTCGATTACCTGAGCATACTGCGCTCCGGGATCACTGCTGAGACCGCGGATCATCTCCGTTGCTTGTGGCCGATCCATCCCTCGGCGTTCCATCAGAAATTCCACGACTTTCTCATCGGGGGCAACGATGCCGGTAAACCCGCCAATCTCCGCCGCCATATTGGTCATGGTGGCGCGCTCATCGACGCTGAGATCCTCGATCGCCTCGCCGGCGTATTCGATTACCTTGGCTAAAGCCTTGCCGCTGCGCACGTAGTCGAGCGAAAGGATCTTCAGGATGAAGTCCTTGGCGGTCACATTAGGCCGCCTCTTGCCCCGAATATTGACCTTCACCGATTCGGGAATCTTTACCCGAATATCCTTCGTAAACCAGGAATTGAAAACGTCAGTGGTGCCGATGCCGAATGCCACGCAGCCGATCGCCCCCACGTGCGGCGTGTGCGAATCCGACCCTACATTGACCTGTCCCGGCAGCGCGTAGGTCTCCAGCATCACCGAGTGGCAGATTCCCTCCGCGCCCTTCCGGTCCTTCAATTCGCCGTGCAACTTGATCCCTTGCGCCTTGGCAAAATCCTGTTGCTTGAACTTCAGCTGGGTAGCCAGATCGAGCAGTCCCATCTTGCGCTTCTCTTCGGACAGGACCTCATCCAGAAAGGTCAGGTGATCGCGGAAAAAGCGGATGCTTGAAGCATCGTTAACGGGTACGTCCTTGCCCACCAGTTGCTCGTAGAAAATCGAGGCCATGGGCGTGACGTACTCATGGCTGAAGCGCAGATCAACCTGCGTGAAGCCGGTATCCCCCGGTTTTACCGCGGGTACTCCCACTCCTCCATCCGGCCTGATCATGTGCCTGGCGAAGATCTTCTCCGCTAGTGACATAGGGCGGGGCTTCGTATCGATCGCTGGCAGCGAAACCTTCTTCTGCATGCGCGCTACATTGAAAGCGAATAGCCCGCCGTACTCGATGACCTCGCGCGTGATGGGATCCTCGCCCTGGGTGAACTCCGAAATCGGAATGGGAGCGCCGCTGCGTATCTTGTCGATCAACCCAAAATCGGTTGAGGTGAGCACGCCCAGGTTCTGGCAATTCTGCTTGTAGATGCGCTCAATATTCTCGGCGATCACCACCTGTATGCCTGCCGCCCGCTCTGCATAAGGCGACTGTTCGCGGCTCGATCCCTTGCCGCGACGCTTGCCGCTCACCGACGCCACAAAGCCGCCGCGCTTTACGTCACCACGCCTGATCGGCAGCTCATTTCCGCATTTCAGGCCGGTATAAGGAAACTCCCCCAGCGTCTCGTCGAAGAAGAAGCAGATGTGAGCCGGCGTAATCTCGTCAGTCGAAATGTCATCCCGCAGCTTCGGATTGTTCTTGGGATCTCTCGTATCCCAGGGCAGGTCCCAGCCCTCGAGTTGCCTGCGGATCAATTCCGGATCTTCGGTCAGAAAAAGGATGCGCCCACTCAAATGGACGAATGCTGGACGTTTGGCAATCTCGCGTTGGAGTAGAGAGTTGTTCACTTAACGATCCTGGCTGCAGTGTTCAGGCAAAATAGGACCCGGTGGGTTCTGCTCACCCCGGCATGACCTGACACTATTTTACTGCGATGGGACCCGGGAAAGTGTGTTTGGAAGCCCTTGCAGGCCGGAGCGGGATGGGCCGCAGCGTGCGGCGAAACAAGGATGCCCCACTCTAGCCGTTCTCTGGCTGGGCTGCGGCAGTTCATCTCTTTTCGAAAGCTGAATCTCAACATCCCCGGACACGCATGATGAGTCCACTCGCTCTGCTCAGCCGGAATCACAGCCCGCCGGTTATTGCCGGGTCCGTGCGTACTCCGTGGGACTGGGCAGATCCTCTAGTCCTCGCCCGGCGAAGATGTCGCGGAAAAGCTCGATGAATTCCTGCTGCAGGAGCCCATTGGTCGCCAGCGTTTCTTTGCTGTCCAACCGCCAGGGAGTGCCATCGAAACGCGTGATCACTCCACCGGCTTCTCGCACCAGCAACTCACCCGCAGCCGTATCCCAGGGATTCAGGTTGAATTCCCAGAACGCGTCCAGCCGCCCTGCAGCGACTGAGGCGAGGTCCAGCGCCGCCGAACCCGCCCGGCGCACGCCGTGGGTGCGCAGTGTAATGATGTGATAGAAGTAAATATTGGGATTCTTGTGGCGTTTGTGACTGGGAAATCCTGTGCCCGACAGCGCCTCTGCCATGTTATCCACGCGCGAGACATGCATAGGTTTCCCGTTCAGCCTGGCTCCACTTCCCTTCTCTGCCGCGAACAGCTCATCCCGAGTGGGGTCATATAAAACGCCCGCGATTCTCTCGCCCTTATGATCGAGAGCCAGTGACACGCAGAACACGGGAAAACCGTGCGCGAAATTCGTAGTGCCGTCCAGGGGATCGATGTACCAGCAATAGTCGCTGTTGCGATGGGTGCGCGTTCCCTCTTCACCGTAGAGATCATGATCCGGCCAGCGCGATTCCAGCTGAAGGGTGATCAGCTTTTCCGAAGCGCGATCGGCTTCGGTTACCAGATCCACGTCGCCCTTGTACTCAAACCCGATGCGCTTGCGGAATCGCTCCATCAGCAGCGCTCCCGCCTCGCGGGCGATCTCTTCCATGACGAGTAAAAATTCGCGTTCTTGGCTCATTTAGCTCTCAATGGTTTCGGACGAAACCTGTCTCAATCCCTGATGTCGCACCTGTCCAGCACGATTCAATCCTAGGGGTCATCCTGAGCGACGCGCCCGGGTTTTTCTCCGACCTGCGTCTTGTGCAGGTCGCGGGCGCGGAGTCGAAGGATCTTGCGTTTTCGAACAGCTTGCCTGCTGCCGAGCCTCCACCATGGCCGTTATTTCTTGGCCGTGCCCGGCTCTTCCGCGATGTACATGATCTCGTGCTTGAAGATGAACAGGTTGGGCTCGCCGTCGCGGGTGAGACGGATCATGTTCTTGTCGTAGTACTCCACCCAACCTTTTACTACTTCCCCGCCCCTTAGCTTCACGCTGACAATCTTCTGCTTCTCCCCTAGCGACTTTAGATATGCCGCTTCTTCGTGGGTCTCGTCTGGAGGAGGTGCTTTCGGCTTCTTAGAAGGGCTGTTCCCAGGGCCACGGAATGACATGCCCGTCATTCTACACTTTGAGAGTGTCCCCCTATTCATCCTTGGAGGTGTAATAGCCCGCGCGGTGACGCGGCCGCAATTCCCCTGCACCAGGAAAGGCGTCGCTGATCTTCACTTCTATGCGTCGGAAGTCGTTCGAAGTGGAGCGCGGCGATGGATAGTAGGCGAGAAGATATTGCGTCCGCAGCTCGTCGGAAATTTGCCGAAAGGCGCGGTCCAGCGCGCTCAGCCCGCTCGCGTAGTAGTACTTGCCACCGGTGTCCGTCGACATCTGCACCAGCGCGTGCTCCCCGCCGATGTCGCGGCCGGCGCTCTCTTCGATCGGAACGACTATGATGCTATAGACAATGGCCTCCGAAACCTGGGCCGATCGTAACGCTTCCTGGTAATTCACCTGGCTCATGGTATCTCCGCCATCAGTGATGACCACCATCACTTTGCGTCCATCGCGCCTGGCAAGAGCGTGGGAGCCGAGGTAAATCGCGTCGTAGAGAGCGGTCGCCGATCCGTGTTGCACCCGGTTAATGCCGTTATCGATTCGTGCCAGGTCGGACGTGAAGGGCACCAGCTGATAGACCTTCTCACAGAATTGGTAGAGCGCCATGCTGTCCACCGGCCGCAAAATAGCGTGCGCAAACTTGCGCGCCGACTCCAGTTCCAGCTTCAGATCCTTCTTCGTACTCAAACTGGTGTCGATCGCTACCACAATCGAGAGCGGCAGCTCCGACTCCCGGCTGAACACGGCGATTTTTTGTGGCACCCCATCTTCGAAAATCCTGAAGTCCTGCTGTTTGAGGGTCGCAACCGGCGCGCCGTTTGGATCCTGCACGGAGACAAATACATTTACTAGCTTGACGTCCGATCGGAATGTCGGAACCTGCCCCTCCCCTTCGCTGCTTGGGTCCGGCTTGCTCAGGCTCGGGTCTGATTTGCTGGCGCCGGGCTGCGGCCCAGACGGTACAGAGGCCACCGGCGGACGAGGATACTTCGGCTGTTGCGCGTAGGAGGACACCACGATCCCCGCGACCCACAGCGCCGCTATCAATCCCCGCCGATTGACCATAGATATTCTTCTGCTCACTTGGATGCGGGCTTAGCTGACGATGACAAAGGCCGAGCGGCAATTTCCTCGGGAAATGGCTCCCCATCCGCCCACACCGCTCCATCGGCAAAATGCTCCCGCTTCCATATCGGAACAGCTCGCTTCAGCGTGTCAATCAGCCAGCGGCAAGCATCGAATGCCGCGACGCGGTGAGCCGAGCTGACCGCTATCAGCACGCTGGTTTCGCCAATCTCCAGCCGTCCCAACCGGTGCACGATGCGGGCTTCGCGAATCGCAAAATTGCTCAAGCTTTCTTCCACAAGCTGATCCATTTGCTTGATTGCCATTGGCTCGTAAGCCGAATAGTCAAGAAATTGCGTCCGGCGGCCGCGGCTATGGTTGCGGACAACACCTTCAAACACCACGACCGCCCCATCTTCGGGCTGCTTCAGCGCTTCGACCTCCGCTTGAACATTGATCGCCTCGCGAACCAGGCGGCAACGTTTGCCTTCCGGCTGCTTCAAAGCGCCTTCGGGGACGCCAGCCTCTGAGCCTCCGCTGACCGGCGGCAACAAGGCCACCTCATCCTGATCGTGCAGGCGCATCTCACTGCGGGCGTACTCCAGGTTTACCGAAAGTGCCAGCGACGGCAGAATGCCGCTCAACCGCGGCATCTCCTTCTGGAAATGCGTCAGCAGGTCCTGCACCGTCGATCCCTCAGGCAGACGAACGACAGCCTGGGTTTTTCCCGCCATGTCCCGCAGGGACCCGAAGAACAGCACCGTGACCTGCATGTGCTTAGGATAGCAAGAGCATTGGCTGTGCGAACGGTGAGAAGATAACGAACCCTGATCGGTGCCCCATTTTGAGCCGTTTTGCGGGCGTGAGGGCCGCTGCCAGCCGGGAGTCCGCAGGCGAAATCCCGAGGCGCGAAGCGACGAGGGACCTGCTTTGGCCAGGGTGGGGTAGTTCGCTCGGGAACACCACGAACCTGCGCCGCCCCTAGTACTTATGGAAGAAATATGCCGTCATGGCGCAGGCCACCACAATTACAAACGTCCGAACGTACCTGGGATCCAGTCGACGCACAAACGACGCCGTGCCATACCCTCCGAGAATCGCCCCAACGATCATCAGCACCGCCTGCGGCCATACGACCACGCGCGCCACGATGAATGCGACTACTGCTATGCCATTGATGCAGGTCGCCAGAATGTTCTTGTAGGCGTTCATCTCGTGAATGTTTTCCATTCCGGTCACCGCCAGCGTGGCCAGCATCAGGATCCCAATCCCGGCTCCAAAGAAGCCGCCATAGATCGCCGTGAGCAATTGCAGTCCGAGCACCACCGGTGCGCTCAGCAGATGGCCTTCCGGTTTCCCTTGCCGCTGGCGCAGCTTGCGCGTGATCTGGCCGCCGAAAGTGAAGATCACTGTCGCCAGCAGCAGCAGCCAGGGGATCATGCGGGTGAAAGTCGCCTGTGGAGTATGCAGCAGCAGCAGTGCACCGGTGGCGCCACCCACAAGGCTGGTGATAATGAAAGGCCAGAACAACCGATCATGATGGGCTGAGAGTTCCTGCCGAAAAGCCCCAGCACTGGCCAGCGATCCCGGCCACAAAGCCACAGTGTTGGTGGCATTCGCCTGGATAGGCGGGATCCCGGCCACCAGCAGTGCTGGAAAACCGATGAAGCTGCCTCCTCCGGCCACCGAATTAAGCGCTCCGCCCAATACCGCAGCAAGAAAAAGCAAGGCTGAGTTTCCAGTGTGCATAAGCGGGCGGCCTCTAACCCTACAGAATCAGTTCCAAAAAGACGAGTCTGGACTGCGGTAGCTGGAAAAAATTCCCGAGCGATCGACACTGGCGCCGAGCCGAAGCTGTTATAGTTTTCGCTTGATCCCTTAGCGGCGAATTTCGAGGGCGCTGGCTCTTTGGTCGGCGCCGGTCTCGCCTGAGGAGTTTTCATGGCAAAGAGCGTCAACAAAGTGATCTTGATCGGCAATCTCGGCAAGGATCCGGAGATTCGCTACACCCCCAGTGGCACCCCCGTGGCCAAGTTTACCCTCGCCACCAATGAACGTTTCAAGGACAAGGACGGCCAGTGGCAGGACCGCACTGAGTGGCACAACCTGGTGGCCTTCAGCCGCACCGCGGAAATCGTAGGCGAGTACTTGAAGAAAGGCCGCACCTGTTACGTGGAAGGCAGCCTGCGCACTGGTTCCTGGGACGATAAGGAAACGGGACAAAAAAAATACCGAACCGAAATCATAGTGAACGATCTGGTATTGCTCGGCGGCCCGGGCGGCGGCGCACGCGAGCACGACGAGGAACAGGTAGGCGCTCGCACGCGCGGCGGCAAC
>Ga0187776_10000113_pt1 | contig 40387 bp, 41 predicted proteins | sample 0216_BV02_MP12_2_FD_132426 | JGI IMG/M metagenome (GOLD analysis project Ga0187776, IMG submission 132426) | Tropical peat soil microbial communities from peatlands in Department of Meta, Colombia - 0216_BV02_MP12_20_MG | ecosystem: Environmental > Terrestrial > Soil > Wetlands > Peat | place...
CCCGAGCGTCGCCGCGAGCGCGAAGGGGGACGTCGTCGTGGTGAGCTCGAGCCGCTATCGCGCCAGCTCGCCTCGGTTCCGCGCGTTCGTCGCGCGCCTTGCCGCCCGGCTCCGCGCGACAGGCAAGGTCGAGGGCGGCCGTCTGGTGGCCGTGTCGCCGAACGGCCGCGCCGTGCTCATCTCGCTTCTCATCCACAGCGATTCCGGCGCGGCGCCCGTCGAGCAGCTGGTGGAGCGGGCGAACGGCGACGGCTTCTCGGTGGGCGTCACCGGCTACCGCACCGCGAACCGCGACTTCGGCAAGCAGTCGCAGACCGACCTCGAGAAGGGCGAGCTCGCCTTCGGCCTGCCGGCGGCGCTCGTCGTCCTCGTGCTCGTGTTCGGAGCGGTGGTCGCGGGGCTCGTCCCGGTGCTGATGGCGATCCTGTCCATCATCGTCGCGCTCGGCCTCGTCGCATTGATCTCGCTCGAGTTCGAGCTCTCGGTCTTCATCGTGAACATGCTCACGGGGATGGGCCTTGCGCTCGGAATCGACTACTCGCTCTTCGTCGTCTCCCGTTACCGCGAGGAACGCGGGCGCGGTCTCGCAAAGCACGACGCGATCGCCCGTTCCGGCGCCACGGCCAGCCGAGCCGTCCTCTTCAGCGGCAGCACGTTCGTCATCGCGCTGCTCGGCATGTTCATTGTCCCGACCTCGATCATGCGCAGCCTCGCGCTCGGCGCGATCCTCGTCGGCATCGTCTCCGTCGCGGCCGCGCTGACGCTGCTGCCCGCGCTCTTGAGCATGCTCGGCGACCGCGTCAATGCTCTTCCCGTTCCGATTCTCGGCCGGAACCTCGGCCGCGCGGACGCGGCGGAGGGAGGCTTCTGGCGCCGGATCGTGGAGGCCGTGCTGCGCCGGCCGGCGCTCTGGCTCACCTTGTCGGTGGCAGGGCTGCTCGTCGTCGCTTCGCCGATTTTCGGCCTGCACATCGGGGCAAACGGCGTCAGCACCCTGCCGAACGGGCTGCCCGCGAAGCAGGGGTACGCCCTGCTCCAGCGCTCGTTCCCCGTCCAAAATCCGGAGCCGGTCAACATCGTCGCCGTCGGCGGCGGTCCCGGAACCCGGCACGACCTCGGCGCGCTGCGCAGCGAGCTCAAGTCCGACCCGCGCTTCGGGCCGGGTCGGATCCGGGCTTCGAGCGGCCGGCAGATCTACGTGCTGACCGTGCCGCTGCGCGGCGATCCCGCCGGCACGGCCGCGGTCGGCGCCGTCCGCGATCTTCGCCGGCACCTCATACCCTCGGTCTTCGCGGACAGCGGCGCGAACGTCTACGTCGGCGGGCAGACGGCGGAGGATGTCGACTACTTCAACGCGGTCACGAACCCGACCCCATACGTCCTCTTGTTCGTGCTGGGGCTGAGCTTCGTCCTGCTCACGATCGCGTTCCGCTCGATCGTCGTCGCGCTTGTCTCGGTCCTGCTCAACCTGCTGTCGGTCGCCGCCGCGTACGGCCTGCTCACGCTCGTCTTCCTCGACGGCCACGGCGCGAGCCTGTTCGGCTTCGAGCACACGCACGTGATCGACGCGTGGGTGCCGCTGTTCCTCTTCTCGGTGCTGTTCGGGCTCTCGATGGACTACCAGGTGTTCCTGATGAGCCGGATCAAGGAGCGCTACGACCAGTCGGGCTCGACGCACGACGCGGTGGCGTGGGGAATCGCGTCGACAGCGCGGCTCATCACGGGCGCCGCGCTGATCATCGTCGTCGTCTTTGCCGGCTTCGCCGCGGGGCAGCTCGTGATGTTCCAGCAGATGGGGTTCGGAGTCGCGGTCGCCCTGCTCATCGACGCGACGGTCATTCGCTCGGTCGTCCTGCCGAGCGTGCTCGGCATCCTGGACAGGCGCAGCTGGTACCTGCCGAGCTGGCTCGAGTGGCTGCCGCACGTCGAGGTCGAGGCGCCGGCTACTCCCGTTCCGGCGGACGCCGCGACCGCTTGACGCCGGAACGCCGCCGCTTCCCTTCGAGGCGGCGCTCTCGAGCCGCGGCGCTCGGCTTCGTCGCGACGCGCTTGCGCTCGACGCGCAGCGCCTCCCGTAGCGTTGCGACGAGCCGCTCGAGCGCGAGGTCGCGGTTGCGGGTGCGGCTGCGCTCGTCCTTTGCCACCGCCCGTAGGACCGGACCGGCGCGCGCGACGACGCGGCGCTTCTGCGCCGGCGTCAGCGCGTTCGAGGCCTCGACGTCGAACACGGCGACGACGCGCGTCTCGGACTTCTGCGCATGCTGGCCGCCCGGGCCGCTCGAGCGGGAGACCTGAAGCTCGACCTCGGCCAGCGGGAGTACGACCGAGCGCGTCACGCGAATAGACTCGGCGGCCATGGCCGCGATTCTGCTCGACGTGGACGGCGTCCTGCACGTCTCCGGCCAGCCGCTCCCTGGTGCGGCGGACGCCGTCCGGCGACTGCGGGATGCCGGACACCGCCTCCGCTTCGTCACGAACACCACGACGCGCTCGAAGTCCGATCTCGCCGCCGCTCTCGAGTCGTCCGGCATCGATCTCGAGGTGGGGGAGGTGCAGACGACGGCGGACGCAGCCGTCGAGGCGCTTCGCGGTCGCCGCGTCCTCGCGCTCGTGATGCACGCGCTCGTCGGCGACCTCGAGGGAATCGATCTCGTCGGCGACAACGTCGACGCCGTCCTGATCGGCGGCGCCGACGAGTCGCCCGAGACGAATCTCGTCTTCTCGTACATGAATCTCGCGCGCGCCTTCGCGGAGCTCGAGCTCGGCGCCGACCTCTACTGCCTGCACCGCAACCGCTGGTGGCAGACGCAGCGCGGCCCGCTGCTCGACTCGGGCTGCTACGTCGCCGGGCTCGAGTATGCGGCCCAGACCGAGGCGACCGTGCTCGGCAAGCCGAGCCCGGCCTACTTCGATGCCGCCTGCCGCGCGCTCGACGCTGAACCCTCGATGACCTGGATGGTCGGCGACGACCTCGAGACCGACGTGGTCGGGGCGCACGGGGTGGGCATGCACGCCGTCCTCGTGCGGACGGGGAAGTTCCGGCCGGATGCGGTCGAGACGTCGCGGGTCACGCCCGACGGGATCGTGTCCTCGATCGCGCAGCTTCCCGAATGGCTCGAGGAGCATCTGGCATGACCGTTCGCGTGGGAACCGACCTGATCGAGATCGAGCGGATCCGGGGCGCGCTCGCGCGTTACTCGAGCTTCCGGGAGCGCTGCTTCAGCGAGGCCGAGCGCGCCTACTGCGACTCGCGCCCGAACCCCGCGCAGAGCTATGCCGGCCGCTTCGCGGGCAAGGAGGCCGTGGGCAAGGCGCTCGGCTTCGGTGTCGCCCGTGCCTTCGCGTGGCGGGAGGTCGAGATCGTCGGGCGGCCGAAGCCGGCGGTGCGCCTCTCCGGTCGCCTCGCCGAGCGTGCGTCGGCACTCGGCATCGGCTCGGTCGACCTCTCGATGACGCACTCGCGCGAGCTCGCGCAGGCGGTCGCGGTCGTCACCGATGGCTGAGCTCGAGCCGCTCTACACGGCCGATGAGATGCGTGCCGCGGAGGCCGGGCACGATGTCGACGCGATGATGCAGCGCGCCGGAGCGGCAGTCGCGGAGGAGCTCATGCGGCGCTTCCCGGACGCGCGCAGGATCGCGCTCCACGCCGGCCGCGGTGCGAACGGCGGCGACGGGCGTATCGCGGCCGAGATCCTGTGCTCGCGGGGGCGCGAGATCGTGGACGACCGGCCCGACGTAGCGATCGACGCGCTGCTCGGCACGGGCCTCGAAGGAGCGCCGCGCGAGGAGACGTCCCTCCTGATCGAGCGGATCAATGGAGCCGGCGTTCCCATCGTCGCGGTCGACATCCCCTCCGGCGTGAACGCATCCACCGGCGAGGTGGCCGGCGCGGCGGTCCGAGCCGACGTGACCGTGACGATGCACGGCGCCAAGGTGGGGCTCGCGGTCGCGCCGGGCCGCTTCAATGCCGGCGTGGTCGTCATCGCGGACATCGGCCTCGAGTCGGCGGCGACCGCGCATCGCCTGGTGACCGAGGAGATCCTCGAGCGGGTCCCGGCCAAGACCGGGCGCGATACCAAGTACACGGCGGGCTCCGTGCTGGTCGTCGGCGGCTCGCGGGGGATGAGCGGCGCGGCCGCGCTCGCCGCCCGCGCCGCCTTCCGCGCCGATGCGGGCTACGTGGCGATCGCGGCTCCGGCCGACTCGCTCCCCGTCCTCGAGACGCTGGTCCTGGAAGCGGTCAAGCGCCCCCTCGACCAGGTCTTCGACGCTGTCGGTCGGGCGAGCGCACTGGCGATCGGGCCGGGGCTTGGGCGAGGCGAGGAAGCGCAGGCGCTCGTCCGCCGACTTCTCGGCGAGACCGACGTTCCGGCGGTCGTCGACGCAGACGCGCTGTACGAGCTCGAACCGTTCGAGCGCGAGGCTTCGACGGTCCTCACTCCGCACTCCGGCGAGCTCGGGCGCCTGCTCGGTGAGGAGTCCTCATGGGTCGACGCCCATCGCCTCGAAGCGCTCGCACGAGCCGTCGAGCGCTTCGGCTGCGTCGTCCTCCTCAAGGGAGCCGACACACTCGTCGGAGCGCCGGGAGAAGCCGTCCTCGTTCGCGAGACGAACACGCCGGGCCTCGCAACCGCCGGCTCCGGGGACGTCCTGACCGGCATCGTCGCCGCATTCCTCTCGAAGGGAATGGACGCTCCGCTCGCCGCCGCCGCGGCGGCCGCCGCGCAGGCGCGTGCTGCGTCACTCGCCGGCAAGCCCCGCGGCCTGGTGGCCAGCGACGTGATCGAGACGATGCCGCGCGCGCTCGCAGGAGACTAGGCCCGTGCAGCGGAGCGAGATCACGATCGACCTCGGCGCGATCCGCCACAACGCGCGTCGGCTCCTCGAGGCGCTCGACGGCAGCGAGTTGTGGGCCGTCGTGAAGGCGAACGGCTACGGCCACGGTGCGACCGACGCCGCCCATGCCGCGCTGGAGGGCGGTGCGACGGCCCTCTGCGTCGCCACCGTTCGGGAGGGCGTGGAGCTGCGCCGGGAGCAGCCAGGCGCGCGGATCCTCGTCATGGGGCCCACCGACGCAGTCGCAGAGGCTCGCGAGGCCCGGCTCGAGCTGGCCGTCTTGGACGGCGAGATCCCCAGCGAGATCCCGGTCCACCTCAAGCTCGACACCGGCATGGGACGGTGGGGGCTCGCCGAGCTCCCACAGCCGCCCGTGAACGTCGTGGGGTTGATGAGCCATCTCGCCACGGCCGACTCCGACCCCGAGTTCGCAGCGCGACAGGTGGAACGGTTCCACGAGGCGACGGACCCGTACCCGGATCTGACGCGGCACCTCGCGAACAGCGCCGCCGCCCTTCGCCTGCCGGACGCCCGCTTCGACGCGGCGCGTTGCGGCATCGCGCTGTACGGGATCTCGCCGTTCGAGAGCGATCCGGCCGAGGACGGGCTACGGCCCGCGCTCGCCTGGCGGAGCCGTCTGGCGCAGGTCCGTCTCCTGCAACGAGGCGAGAGCACGGGCTACGGGCGCCGCTTCGTCGCCGAGCAGCCGACCTGGATCGGCATCGTGCCTGTCGGCTACGCGGATGGGTTCCGGCGCGACATGACCGGCACCGAGGTGCTCGTCGACGGCGAGCCGCGGCGCGCAGTCGGCACCGTCTCGATGGACGCGTTCGCCGTGGAGCTCGGCCGCGAGCTGCCGGTCGGCACGACCGTGACGATCGTCGGTGACGGCATCCTCGTCGAGCGCCACGCCGAGGTGGCGGGGACGATCGGCTACGAGATCGCCTGCGGGATCGAGAGCCGGCCCGAGCGGGCGCGGCGCGCCGTCCTGGCCTGACCTGGCTACCGGCCGGTGCCGGTGACGCCGCCGTCGAGGTTGGCGAACGCCTCGCGGAGCTGCGCGCGCTCCTCCGCGAGTTCGGTGAAGGAGAGCATCAGGCGTCGGTCTCCCTCCGGCGTCAGCCGTAGGTGCGCGACCCGCGCGTCGCGCTGCGACTGCTCGCGCTCGATGAGCCCTGCCGACTCGGCGCGACGGACGAGCTCGGTCACCGTGCTCTGGGCGAGCTGCATCCGCTCGGACAGCTCGGTCACCGTGGACTGCTCGTCGCCCGCAGGTGCTCCTTTGATCATCATCAGCAGCATGTAGCGCTGTGGGGTGAGCCCCGACTGGCGGGCGATCTTCTCGCTTCGCCGCAGGAAGTGCCGGAGGGCCGACCTGAACTCCGCGACGGCGATCACGTCCTGGATCGTCGGCTGAACCTGCTCCGCCATGTGCCGATTCTACGGCGCTTTCGGAAGCCGCGAAAGGACGCGTGTAAACAGATTAGGCATCACGTCCTGCGCCGCGCCGACCGGGCCGTAGAACCAGGGCACCGTCGACTCGCCGCGACCGTCCTCGAGGGAGCGCAGGACGTGGGCGGCGACGTCCTCGGGGCCGATCACGAATCGCTGCGCCCTGTGCGGGAGCCAGGACTGCGGAAAGCCCTCCGTCTCGGCGAATCCCGGCTTCACCGTGTGCACGCGAATTCGCTGTGCGCGCAGCTCGGCGGCGACCGTACGCGAGAAAGCGAGCTCCGCATGCTTCGACGCCGAGTAGGGCCCGCTGGGAGGTCCGGCGACGACCCCCGCCACGGAGATGATGTTCACGACGTCCGACGGAGCCGCCGCCTGCAGCCCGGGTAGGAAGGCACGGAGGCACCAGACGGCGCCGAGGTAGTTGATCCGGATCAGCCGCTCGATCACCTCCGGGTCGCCGTCGAGGAACCGCGTCCGCCCGGGAATCCCGGCGTTGTTGACGAGGACGTCGACTCTCGGATGACGCTCGAGGACGCGGGCGGCGACGACCTCGACGGCGGCCCGGTCGGAGACGTCGCACGGCTCCGCCTCGGCGCCCAGATCCTCGGCGACCGCCTGCAGGCGCTCGGCGCGCCGCGCGAGCAGGACGCACTGGTCCCCGCGCGCGGCCAGCAGGCGGGCGATCTCGACGCCGATGCCCGAGGAAGCGCCGGTGACGACGGCGACGCGCCGCCGGCTCACTTCTTGCAGGCCCGGAAGCGGAGCTTGGCCTTCGCGCTGCGACCGTGGTGGTTGGTCACCACCACCTCGAGCACGTGCTTGCCCTTGCGCAGCTTGCCAAGCTTGCCGTTCCAGAGCTGCACCTCCCCGCGGTTCCCCTTCCCGGCGTTCTTTCCGTCGAGGAAGAAGCGCATGCTCTTGATTCCGCCCGGTGCGGCGGCGGTCAGGAGCAGGTCGGCGCGCGAGGGTACGCACGCGCTGTTCGTCGGCAGCAGCCAGCTCACGGTCGGTGCGTCGACGACGTGCACCTTGGTCAGGAGCGTGCGGGTGTTCGGCAGGAGGTTGCCGCCGGTTGTGTCGATGTTCTTCGACTCCTGGAAGTCGGAGGACACGAACACCGCCCGTCGCCGCCCCTTCTTCAGAACGGGTGCGGATCTCGGGAGCGGGATGACGGCCAGGCCCGAGAGCGGGTCGTAGATGGCCGGTGCGACGAGGACGTTGTGATAGCCGAGCGCGATGGAGTACGGGTCGACGCCCGACTGGTTGTCCAGTGTCCTGATCACGATCGTCGGGCGTCCTGCCGTGACCGTGCGCGTCACCACGCGAACAGCCGGCGGTGTCACGTCGTTGATCCACGAGCGGAGGATGTAGGGGCCTGCGAAGCTCTGGCCGGTGAAGATGTCGCGACCCGAGTCGACGGAGATGTAGTAACGCTGCGGGCGTGGGGACTCGATCCCGGCCGCCGAGATCGCCAGGTTGTGGTCGAAGGTGAGGTCGTTGACGTCGACCGGCGTCCCCGCGTATCCCTGCACGTCGCTCTCGTCGAGCGAGCCGAGGAAAAACGGATCGACCGCGGCGCTCTGCAGGAGCACCGAGACGCCTGCGTTGGCGACCGGCTTCTTCACGTTGAGCGAGTAGACGTTCTCAGCGCCGTCCTCGTTCATCGCGGGAGTTTGCGGATCGACGCCGAATGGGGCGACCGGGAAGCGATAGCTGCTGACACGGCTCGTGCCCTTGCTCGTGTCGCCCGCGATGAACGCGCCGACCTTCAGCGCCTTCACGGGCGCCCCTGCCAGCGCCGGTCGGTCGACAAAGAAGAAGTACGGGATCCGGCGCGTCACGGCTCCGTTGGAGAGGTCGACGAAACCGTAGTTCTCACCCTGCACGGCGTCGGGAGAGACGACGGCGGCGATCGGGAAGTCGACCGTTCCCCCCGGAGCGACGGTCACCGTGCCCGGAACGGCGAGCGAGGCTCCGGTGGTGGCCGCCTGCGCGACCACGGTCACAGACCAGACGCCGGATCCGCCGCCCGCGTCGGTGACCTGCAGCAGCAGGGGCTTCTGGACGGAGGCGGAGCCGGGAGTGACGTTCTCGAATGAAAGCGTCGCCGGCGTCGTGAACAGGAGCGGGTCATTCGCCTGCGGTAGCCAGACCTGGCCGCCGCCCTCCTCCGTCACCGGCGCTTCCTGGGTGCGGGCCGTGTCGGCCCAGGCGGCGGTCGCCGTGGAGACGAGCGCCGACTTCACCTCGGCGGGCGTCCACGTCGGATGCAACTCGAGTAGCAGCGCCGCTGCCCCGGCCACATGGGGAGTCGCCATCGAAGTGCCGTCGAAGACGGCGAAGCGCGACTTGTCGGTATTCGGCAGGGTCGAAGACAGCACCTGCCCGCCCGGCGCGGAGACGTCGGGCTTGAGGTCGTGCGTGAACGCCGTGGGGCCGGACGACGAGAAGCTCGTGATGGTTCCGCTGCGCCCCGTATTCAGATCCTGGAACCTGCGCCCGATCGTCACCTGTGTCCGGCCTCCGGTGCCGTCCGCGAACGACTTCAGGTTGGCCCCGTCGAGGTTGGAGATCATTCCGCCGGGCAGCCCGAGCGGAATCGGGGCGATATTTGCCTCTCCCTCGCGGTTGTCGATGAGGATCAGGCCGATCGCACCGGCCGCCTTCGCCTGCAGAGCCTTCGTCTGCAGGGGACACACGCCGCGCGACGCGAGCGCGATCTTCCCCTTGAGCGAGTGCGCAGGCAGCGTGCCCTTCGTGGACGCGATGTTTCCCGAGGGCCCGCACAGCTTGGGGTCCACGGGCTTGCCGTCGGTCCCCTTGATCGTGTTCACGTCGACGAGCGTCTGCGGCGTCGTGGCCCAGGCCTTCGGCCCGAGTGTGTTGTCGGCCCACCGGAAGGGGACGCCGTGAAGGGCAGCCGGCGCGCTCGGCGAGGTGGCGTTGAGCGCCGGGGCGAAGACGTGCGTGTTGGAGGTCGCGGCGACAGTGATCGCGGCGGCTGCCGTGCCGGGCGAGCCGACCGAGCCGTCGCCGAACATGTCGCGGTCGTTGCCGGCTGCGATCACGGTGACGACGCCGGCTGCGGCGACGTTCTGGACGGCCTTGATGAGCGCATCGTTCGCGGGATCCACCTCCGGGCCGCCGCCGGAGAAGTTGATCACGTTCATCCCGTCCTTCACCGCGGCCTCGAATGCGGCGACGATCTGCGGCGTGTCCGCTTCGTCGCCGAACGGAGTCGGCACGGTGAAGACGCGATAGTTGCCGAGCCACGCCTTGGGCGCGACGCCCCGCAGCCCGGTGACCTGCGGGTGGTCGGCGCCGGCCGGGGCGGTCGTGCCTTCTTCACCCGCGGCGATCCCCGCCACGTGCGTTCCGTGGAACGATTCGAGCGGGTCGAGCGGGAGCTTCCCCTCCTTGCCCGACCCCGGGCCGGGGAAGGAGCGGGCGACGATGACCTTCGGCGTCGTGTACTTCGTGTTCCCCTTCGGGAAGCCGGCCGGGTACGAGTACCCGGCCGGCTTGAAGAACGGGTTGGTCTGGTCGATCCCGTCGTCGACCACCCCGATCTTCATCCCGGCTCCGTCGGCGCCGTTGGTCTGCTCGATCTGCGGCGCGCCGATCACGCTCGGTGACGTGTCGTCGGCCATCGTGTAGTGCAGCACCGGATAGATGTGCGTGAACTCGTGCAGCCCCATCAGCTTCGGGAGGCTCGTGTTCGGCAGGCTGACAGTCACGGCGTCGAGCAGGATCCGGAAGCGCTCCTCGACTCGAGCCTGCGGGATCTGCTTGCGCAGCTCGCGGACGGCACGTGTCTGCGCGGCGGCGAGCTCTGCGACATAGGTACGGGACGTCGCGCTGTCCACCGCGAGCCGGGGGCGGCTGCCGCCGAAGGCGTAGAGGCCGCGGCCGTAGCGGCGCGCGAGCGGCGGCAGCGAGAGCGCCGCGATCACCTGCACTCGGGCGTGCGCCGGCTGGAGGTGGATCCTCCCGGGTCGCACGCGCGGGCCGTGCTGGCGGATGCGCATGAAGTGCTTCAGCTGGAGCCCGTTCGCTCCCGCGGAGGCAGGAACGGCTAAGGCCGCGCACAGGCCGAGCAAGAAAAAGGCGCGGCGCACCCGACCAGGCTAGCGGTAGTTTCGCCCAGTTAGGAGCACGAAAAACCTCGCTTCTCTAGGATCGGCCCGATGGCCGGACCCTTCGAGGGGAGGCGCGGGCTCGTCCTCGGCGTCGCCAACCGCCGCTCGATCGCCTGGGCGATCGCCCGAGAGCTGGCCGCAGGCGGCGCAAGCCTCGCCTTCACGTACCAGGGCGAGCGGATCGAGGCGACGGTGCGCGAGCTGGCCGCGTCGGTCGACGCGCCGCTCGTCGCGGAATGCGACGTCCGTTCCGACGACGACGTCGCGCGTGTCTTCATGGAGGTGGGGGAGGCGTTCGGCGGAGAGCTCGATCTGCTCGTTCACTCAGTTGCGTTCGCGGCAGCAGAAGATCTCGAGGGCCGCTTCACCGACACCCCGCGCGATCGCTTCTGGCTCGCGCTCGACGTCAGCGCGTACTCGCTCGTTGCCTGCGCCCGTGCGGCAGAGCCGTTGATGGAGAAGGCCGGTGGCGGCTCGATCGTCACCATGACGTACCTCGGCGGCGAGCGCGCCGTGCCGCACTACAACGTGATGGGCGTGGCCAAGGCGACGCTCGACTCCTGCGTCCAGTACCTCGCCTGGGATCTGGGAGCGAAGAACATCCGTGTCAACGCGATCTCGGCCGGGCCGGTGCGCACCCTTGCCGCCCGCTCGATTGCCGGGTTCACGACCATGGAGGACATCGTCGAGGAGCGTTCGCCTCTTCGTCGCCACGTCACGGCCGAAGACGTCGGCTCGGCGGCCGCATACCTCCTCGGCGACGGTGCCCGCAACGTCACCGGCACGACGCTGTACGTCGACAGCGGCTACCACGCGATGGGCATGTAGAGGCGACGGGCCCCCCGGAGCGGCCTACTCGCGAGGGGCCTGTCGTACGTGCTTTAGGAAATCGGGGGCCGTTCGGATTCACACGGAGGGCCTGCTCGCGCAGGCCCTCCGTGTGGACTGTTTGCCTACTGACCTGCGGGAGTGCCGGTGCAGACGTTCGGCATGACCGGTCCTTCGAACTCGTCGTAACCGATCTCGTCGCGGAGGTCGGTTCCGTACTGAGCCTCCTTGCCGTAGTCGTTCACGAGGAAGCCGCCGCTGACGTTCCCGAACAGGATCTGGCAGCTCGGCCCGTGCCCCAACGTGCTGAAGTACGGGTAGAAGTTGCCCGGCCCGTTCGGCGGCAAGGTGCAGCCGCTGGTGTCCTCGGACTCCGCGCAGGTCTCCTCGCTCAGCGCGACGTCCGTCTGGAAGAACGACTGCTCGTAACCCTGACCGTTCTTCCCGGTCGCCGGCGCCGATTGCAGGAAGCTCCCCGGCGTCTTGTTCGTCGGGTTGACACCCGTCGGCCAGTCCGCCCAGTAGGACGTGCCGTCGAAGTCGATGTCCCCGCCGGTCAGGAAGTCGAGGCAGCCGGTCACCTGGTTCGGTGGAACGCTGCCGCCGTTGTACGTGCCCGGTGGGTACAGGGTGGAGTGCGTATCCCCCTGCGGATAGCAGAACGCATCACCCCCGAACCCTTCGGGGTTGTCCGACGCGCTGTCGGATTCGTTCTCGTACGGGCCGTTGCAGGTCAGCCAGAACGGATCGCCCGCCGTGAAGCCGAGAAGCCCGTCGGTCGCCGGGTCGGAGAGTGAGGAGCACGGCGTGAAGTGCCCGATCTCGTACTCCGTGCTGATGTCGGTCTGCAGGGCCGCCCAGGGCACGATGTTCTGCTTCTGGGCGGTGTTGTACTCGGGCTCGTAGTTAAAGGCCACACCCGAGCAGTCGACGATGCGGGTCGCCTTGTACCCGTTGTGGGCCGACGCCTGCATGAAGCCGGTCTGGTGGGTCGTGAGGTCGTCTATCTGCACTTCGAGCGCGTGACCACCCCCTGGGGCGGGCGCGTCGAAGATGTGCACCCGCAGCTTGTCGCCGGGATTCATGAGGAGCGTCTGGCTGTTGGGCGTGTCCGTGGCGAGGTTCGCGTCCTGCGGAGCCGGCGGCCCGGTCGGCACGCCGTTCTTTTGGATGAACGCGAAGTTCGTCGGCTCCTCGCACTGCGGGTTGCAGCTGTCGAAGTTGAACGTGCACTCGAGGTCGTTGATGTGCAGCGACGCGCACCAGTGGGTGTTGTCGCAGCTGATGCTGTCGAAGAACGGCGCGTATCCCGGCGGATAGAACTGCACCTCGAGGAAGGAGCTGCCGGCGCCGGTGAAACTGTCGGTCGGGGCGTTGCTGTCGGAGTTGGGCGCGCACGGGTTGAGCGGATACGACCGCTCGTTGCAGAGCGCCATCGAGAACCACGGCGCGATCGAGAGCTCGAACCAGTGCGTCACGTCGCTGCCGGGCGTGCCGACGGTGGGAACCGCGATCGGGTCGTGCGGCAGCGTCTCCGACCAGGTCACGTCGTTCCCCGATCCCGGCTTGTGCGACAGGAACGTGAGGTCGGGCTCGTCGTGGCCGATGTAGTGGCCGTTGTCGTAGAACCGGGCGTCCCAGTTGTTCGGGTTCTTGACGCCCGTGAAGCCGCGGACATCGGTACAAGCTCCGCTCGGCTTGGCCGTCTGCTGGATCTTGCTCCAGCCGTTGCAATCCAGCGCCCCTCTCGCGGGCGCACCGCTCGACGTCGCCGCCGCGGAACCACTGAACGCGACGATGGCGGCGACGACGAGAAGAAGGCCCGCCAGCGTCGCGGTTACGCGACGCCGAGGTGTTGCTCGCCTCATATCTCCCTCCCAGGCGGTCGTCCGACTGTTCAGGTGTCAGGCCGCGACCGGCCCCTCGTGCTCGCCCGGTCGACACCCCCTCTTGAGCGCGACGATCCTATAACAGGTTTGATCGACGGCGCGGTGGTTGATCTCGCCTACCATCGGGTACGGCTCGTACACCGCCAACGTTCAGGAGGTGGACTGTGATCAGGACACGAACGGCGGGAGCGAAAGGCATTCTGGTCGGGCTTGCCGTCGCAGCCTTCGCGGCCGGTGGCGCCATGGCGGCCATGCCGATTGCCGTGGCCCCGGTCCAGGCTCGTCTCACGCCGGTCGGCGACGCTACGAGCAAGGCCGGCCATTTCAGCGGAGTGCTGGTCAGGGGCGCTGCGCCGATGCAGTCGACACCGGTCACGCCCGCGCCGCGGAACCCTACCCGCTGGAGACTGAGCTGGAAGGTGAGCCTTCCGCAGCTCGGCAGGCCGGCTGCGGTGACGCTCCAGGTCGCCGCCAGGGGCAGTGCCTCCGCTGTCGTGCGGGTGTTGTGTTCGACCTGCTCTGCCTCGGCGAAAGGCGCGCTGACGCTGACGAACAGCCAGGCCACGCGCGTCCTGAGCGGAGACGCGGTCGTGATGGTTCGTGCCCCCGGCCCGACGCTGCGCGGCGTCGTCAGGGTCAAGGGCTCTTCCAGCTGATCAGCCGCCGCTGATCGCTGCGATCACGTCGAGGCGGGAGCGCGCCGCGACCGGTGTGTCCAGTCCCGCGCGCTCGCCGTCGACGTAGGCGTGGATGTGGCTGCGCAGGGTCGGCCCTTCTCCGACGAGCCGGTCACGCAGCCCGGGCCAGTCGGACTCGAGCCGGTCGATCGCCTCGAGCACCGTCGACGCCTCGACCTCTACACGCCGGGACAGACCGGGGAAGAGCGGCGTCAGCGTTCCGGGAAGGCGGACATCGGTCACGTCAGTCGAGCACCGCCACGTCGACCGAGGAGATCCCGGGCAGGTAACCGGCGATCTCGCTCCACGTCTCGCCCTCGTCCGCGCTTGCGAACACCTGACCGGTGCTCGTTCCGAAGTAGAGGCCGGGGACGTCGTGCGTGTCGATGACCATCGCCTGCCGGAGCACCCCGAGGTGCGCGTCCTCTTGCGGTAGCCCTTTGCGCATCGGCTGCCAGCTCGAGCCGGCGTCGCGCGTGCGCCAGACCGTCGCCTTGCCTTCGTGCATCGTCCGCCCGTGGCCGCCGTCGACCGGGATGACGTAGAACGTGTCGCGGTCGTGCGGGTGAACGGCCGCGGGGAAGCCGAAGTCGCCCGGGAGGCCTTCCGTGATCTCCGTCCATGACTGCCCGCCGTCGTCGGAGCGGTGCATGCCGACGTGGTTCTGCTGATACATCCGCTGTCCGTCCTGCGGCGAGCGCACGAGCTTGTGGACGCAGAAGCCGACGTCCTCCCAGTCGGCCGGCCAGTCACGGCGCAGGCCGCGGTTGCGCGGAGTCCACGACGAGCCGCCGTCCTCGGTCTCGAACGCGCCGATCCCCTGCACGATGGCGAAGAAGCGGTCCGAGTCGCCGGCGTGGGTGACGAAACCCGAGATGCCGAGGTGGCCGGGAGGCTGATTCGCGGGGTCGTCCCAGTCCTCGCTGCCGTGCTGGCCGCTCAGCGTCGACAGGAGCGACCAGGTCTCGCCGTTGTCGCGGCTCTCGAAGATGCCCGGCGCCTCGACGCCGACCAGCAGCCGGTCGCCTGCCCGCGCGAGCGTCGACACCTTGGAGATCTTGCGGCCGTCCCCGTCCCCGTAGGTCAGGCCCTCGCTCGACTGCTCCCACGTCTCGCCGAGGTCGGGGCTGCGCCAGATGGTGGAGCCGTGCCACTCGCTCGCCGCTGCGGCGTAGATCGATCCCGTCGAGGCGTCGTAGATCGCGTGGTAGACGGGCCACCCTTCACAGTACGGGCCGCGCAGCGTCCAGTCGCGGCGGTCGTCGCTCGCGAGCAGGAATGCGCCCTTGCGCGTTCCGATCGTCAGCAGGGTCTTGGACATGGATGCTCTCCTCGCCTCGTGGGACTGTCCTGGAGCCTATCGGCCTCTGGAAAAGACTCTGCGGCCGTCCGAAACTCATCGTTCGGACGGCCGCGATCTCGGATCGGGATCAGCCGGCGAGCGGCTTTCCGGTCTCGAGCAAGGTCTTCAGGCCGCTGAGGACGTACATCCAGCCCGTGCCGGACACACTCTCCGCGGTCTTCGGCGCTCCCTCGAGCTGGTCGTGGACGACCGTGAGTAGCGTCGTGCCGTCGTCCTGCGGGTCGATCTCCCAGGTGACGCGGCTCGGCTCCTCGGCGGCCAGCTCCTCGGAGTAGCCCGCCACCCAGCGGTGGACGAGCCGCCGCGGCGGGTCCTCCTCCAGCACCTCCTCGTCCCAGGCGAGGTCTCCGATCGTCGTGAATCGGCGCCCGTCGCGCACCGCGATCGTGGCGCCGTGGAAGTAGCGCTCGGTGAACTCCGGCTTCGTGATCGCCTCCCAGATCTGCTCGGGGGTGGCGAGGATGAACACGGAGTACACCTGCGTGGTCTGGGTCGTCATGGTTGTCATGCAGTCTCCTCCAGTTGGTGCTTGAGATCGGCGAGCGCCGCGACGCGGTGCTCGGTGTACTTGTCGATCCACCGGTCGTGGATCAGCCGGATCGGCACCGGGTTGAGGTAATGGAGCTTCTCCCGGCCCTCTCGGTGGGTGGCGACGAGGCCGGCGTCCTCGAGGACGCGCAGGTGCTTCATCACGCCGAAGCGGCTCATCTCGAGCTCGGACTCGAGCTCGGTGAGCGTGCGGCCGTCACGCTCGAAGAGCCGGTCGAGCAGGTGGCGCCGTGTCGAATCGGCGAGAGCCTTGAAGACGCGGTCGTCGTCGTCCACGCCGCGGATCATACGTGACCAAAAGGTCACATGTCAATTCGTTCTAACTGAAGGGCTTCATCAGCATGTCGGCGACGACGATGAGAAGCACGCCGACGTCGATGCGGGCGATGAGGAGGATCTCCCTGATCGCCGCCTGCGTCTCGTCCGCGGCCGCGCCTTGCGTCTCGAGGAGCTCCGCGATCCGCTTGGCGCGCGGGGAGAGGAACGCGATGCCGGTCGTGAAGGTCAGCGCGTAGCCGACCAGCCCGATGATCAGCCACGTCGTGCCGAAGCCGATGTGGTCGTTGATCACCATCGTGATCCCCATCGCGAGCACGATGAGGCCCGCCGGGGCGAACAACTTTTCTCCCACGAAGGCTGCCTGGCGGGCGACGGTCGCCATCTCCTCCGGGTCGTTCTTGGTCTGCGCCCAGAGAGCCAGCGCGGTGAGCAAAACGCCACCGCCGACCCAGAAGACCGCGACGCCGACGTGGATCAGCTTGAAGACGGCGAACCAGTGCGACGGCGCGTCGGTCGTGTTGAGCGCGAAGATGAGCCCGACGGCTGCGACGGCGAGCCCGATCGCCACTGTGATCTTGGCGGAGGCACTGCCTAGGGCCGGCGCCTCGCTTTGTGTCGTTTCCGTGAGGCGTGAGTAAACGCGACTGCGCGGACGACTACAAGGCCTGCGAGGCCGCGATCAGCTCGTCTACGTCGGGGAGCTCGCCGAGCGCGTAGGCCCACGCTCCACGTACGGTGCCGTCCACGTCGACGAGGAACGCGCTGCGCCGGGAGACGTCGCGCATACCGTTGTGGTCGATGGCGACCCCGAAGCCGTTCGTGGCTTCCGCGTTCCAGTCCGAGAGGAGCGGGAAGTCGAGGTCGAGCGCCTGCATCCAGGCGACATGCGTGTAGGGCGAGTCGCGGGAGATCGCGAACGGCTCCACGCCCGCGTCCTGCAGCTCCGCTCTCCTGTCACGCAGGAGCTCGAGCTCGCTCGTTCAGGTGGTCGACCAGTCGAAGAGATAGAAGAGCAGTAGCAGCGGGCGGCCTCCGCCGCAGGCAGGGTCTTGTGGCCGCGCCCCGGCGGCCTTGCCGCCGACGCATGTGGCCCCACAGCGCAGGAGCTCGCCGATGCTGGCGCGTTCGCGCGGAGTCGTCCACACGACCGCCTCGAGCGGCGCGTCTTCCCCGACCTCGAGCATCAGTGCGAGTCTATGCGGGAGTCGCGGCCGGCTCCGACACGGCCGTGACCTCCGTCGCGCCCGCGATCTCCCGGACCACCTCGACGATGTCGCGGTTCGCGTTGAAGACGTGGAGCTGCCGGTCGGCGCCGTTGCCGCGCCGCAGGATCTCGTTGATGCCTTCCAGCTCCTCCTCCGAGCCGAGGTCGCGCGCGTGCGGACGCAGCGTCTGCAGCGTCCGCCGCACCAGGGCGGCGACGGGGACGCGGTTGCGGCGGCCGGTGTGGAGGTCCATCACCGGCGCAGACAGCCCGTAGCGCGCGGCGAGCCACTTGTTCTCTGTCGTGAGGATGCGGTGGAACGACGGGGTCTCCTCGCAGCGCTCGACGAGCTCGGCGTAGTGCTTGACGAGCGCCTGGCAGTAGGCCGTGATCGCGATCACATCCTCCAGCCGCGTCACCGCGTCGCAGATTCGGATCTCGATCGTGCCGAGGCGCGGGTGCAGTCGGATGTCCCACCAGATGTGGGTGTAGTCCTGGATGCACCCCGTCTTCTCGAGCTGGTTCACGACCTGCGCGTACTCCGCGTAGTCGCGGAACCGCGGTGGCGGGCCCGAGCGCGGGAAGGCGGCGAAGACCATGTGCCGGGAAGAGCGCAGGCCGGTCGGCTCGCCCCGCCAGAACGGCGAGCTCGCCGACAGCGCCACGAGCTCGGCCAGATGCGCGATCAGCCCGTTCACGACCTGGATCGCCTTTTCCGCGTCGTCGACGGCAACGTGGACGTGCATCCCGAAGATGAGCTCCCGCCGCGCGATGTACTGCATCTGGTCGACCATCGCCCGATAGCGGTCCTTGGCCGTGATCCGCTGCCGCTCGAAGAGCGAGAACGGGTGCGTCCCGGCCGAGCCGACGCGCAGGCCCTTCTCCCTCGCGACGTCCGTCACGTACCGGCGGATGCGGAGGAGCTGCTGCTGCACACCCGCAGGTGTGTGGCAAACGGGCGTGGCAACCTCGAGCACCGACTGCATCAGCTCGGAGGTGATACGCGGCTCGAGCTCGTGCCCGGCGACCGCGGCGAGCACCGTGTCGATGTGCTGGACGAGGTCGAACGTCTCGCTGTCCAGGAGCATGAACTCCTCCTCGACTCCGAGCGTGTACGCGTCGCTCGCTCCGAACGCGTGGTCGAGCACGCTGCCCCCGGGCGGGAAGCTCGACCCCTTCCCCGTGATCGACGGCGGGATGAGCGAGTCGTTCATGCGGGGACCATATCCCGCCGGTTTGCAGGAAGAAAGCGTTGCCCTCGCAGGACGAGTGAAGTCAAGGTCACGACTGGCGAGCGGCGACCTACACTCGCCCGGGATGGAGGCGCTGCGTGCGATCGACGGCTGGGACGCCGGGGTGGCCACCGCCGGGGTGGCGCGTGCCGAGGGCGTCGTTGCGACGCACGGCCCGCGAGACGCCGAGCTGCCGTGGGCCTCCGTCACCAAGCTCCTCACGGGGCTCGCGTTCCTGGTCGCGCTCGAGGAGGGGACGGTCGACCTCGACGAGCCCGCGGGCCCGCCCGGCGCGACCCTGCGGCACCTGCTTGCCCACGCCTCGGGACTGCCGCTCGACGGCGAGGTGCCGATCTCGCGGCCGGGGCGCCGGCGCATCTATTCGAACGTCGGGATCGAGCTCGCAGCCGGACTGCTCGAGGCCAGGGCCGAGATGCCGTTCCCGGACTACTTCGCCCGGGCCGTGGCCGGCCCGCTCGGCCTGGCCGGGCGGCTTGCCGGCTCGCCGGCTCACGCCTACTGCGGGCCGCTCGACGACCTCCTCGTCCTGGGGCGGGAGCTCCTTCGCCCGACACTCGTTGCGCCGGAGACGCTCGCCGAGGCGACCTCCGTCCAGTTCGCCGGCCTCGAAGGCGTATTGCCGGGCTTCGGACGGATGGAGCCGAACGACTGGGGGCTGACGTTCGAGCTGCGGGACGCGAAGGCCCCGCACTGGACGGGCTCCCACAACTCGGAGCGGACGTTCGGCCATTTCGGGCGGACCGGGACCTTCCTCTGGGTCGACCCCGAAGCGGGTCTCGCGTGCGGCGTCCTCACCGACCGGCCCTTCGGAGACTGGGCCAGGAAGGCGTGGCCCGCGCTCGGCGACGCTGTCCTGGCCGAGGAAAACGCTTAGGTCCGGCAGCGCGCGAAGTTGAGCCAGATGGCCCATAGGCAGTGCACCCTTTCGCGTCGATCATGCGGAACAGATGAGTGAACGCGGCTTCCACTGCATCGAAGACGACATCTCCGAGACATGGCTCGAGGACTGGGCCGGCGCGGGGCTCGGAGAGCTCGAGGCGTACCTCGCCAAGCACGCGGACTTCCTGCGGTTCGTCGAGGGTCACGAGACGACCCCGACCCAGACTGCGGACTAGCCCGCCGGCCTGCTGAGGGCGCGTGGAGCGCGGCAGGCGGGCCGCGCTCTCGACGCTTGAACGCTGCGCGCTCTAGCTCTCGAAACCGAGCTGGCGCTCGAGCATGCCCTTCGGCATCGCGCCCACGGCCGAGGCCTTCGGCGCGCCGCCTTCGAAGAGCATCATGTTCGGGATCGACTGGATCCCGTAGCGCATCGCGAGATCCTGGTTCTCATCGATGTTCACCTTGACGAGCTTGAGATTGTGCTCGTCCGCGATCCGCTCGAGCACGGGCGCGACCGCGTGGCACGGTCCGCACCACTCGGCCCAGAAGTCGACGAGCACGGGCTCGCCGGCCTGCAGGACCTCGCTCTCGAAGGTTGCGTCGGTTACTTCGGCTGCCATTGGTTCCTTTCGTTTCGCGTTAGTGGGGTGTGACCTGTACCCAGGCTCCCGAATGTGACAACGCCCCGGCCTAGACTTGCCTTCCCGATGCCGGAGCCAATCTTCCAGCCTCTACCGGACAAACCCGATCATCCCGCACTCGAGCGCGAGATGCTCGCGCAGTGGGGGGCAGAGGGGACGTTCGCAAAGCTGCGGGAGCAGAACCGCGGCGGCCCGAGCTTCTCCTTCATGGACGGCCCGATCACGGCGAACGGGCCGGCCGGCGTGCACCACGGGCTGGGCCGGACGCTGAAGGATGTCTTCCAGCGTTACAAGGCGTCTCGGGGTCACGAGCTCCGCTACCAGAACGGCTTCGACTCGCAGGGACTGCACGTCGAGGTGCAGGTCGAGAAGGCGCTCGGGTTCAACTCGAAGCACGAGATCGAGGAGTACGGCCTGGCCCGCTTCGCGCGCGACTGCCGCGACTTCGTCGCCAAGTTCGCCGGCATCCAGACCGTGCAGTCGAAGCGGCTCGGCATGTGGATGGACTGGGGCAACGACTACTTCACCTTCAGCGACACGAACATCGAGTACATCTGGCGCTTCCTCAAGGCGGTGCAGGAGAAAGGCTGGCTCTACAAGGGCCACAACGCGACGCAGTGGTGCCCGCGCTGCGGGACGTCGCTGTCCAAGCACGAGCAGGCGGGCGAGGAGAACTACGAGGAGATCGAGCACCCGTCCCTCTTCGTCCGCTTCCCGCTACGAGGGCGCGAGGGGCAGTCGCTCGTGATCTGGACGACGACGCCGTGGACGCTCCCGGCGAACGTCGCTGCCGCGGTCAAACCGGACGCCGAGTACGGCCGCAACGACGTGGGCGAGTGGGTCGCGGTCGCGCGGTATCCGGAGGAGCACTTCGAGGAGAAGGTGCGCGGCGAGGACCTCGTCGGTCTCGAGTACGAGGGGCCGTTCGACTACTTCGCGGCGCAGGAGGGTGTCGTGCATCGTGTGATCCCCTGGGACGAGGTTTCGCTCGAGGAGGGCACCGGCATCGTCCACATCGCTCCGGGTGCGGGCGCGGAGGACTTCGAGCTCTCCCGCGTGTACGACCTTCCCGTGCTGACGCCGATCGACGAGGCGGGGCGGATGCTGCCCGGCTACGGCGAGCTCCAGGACAAGACGACGGAAGAGGTCGTCGATCCCGTGATCGAGTCGCTGCGCGACCGCCATCTGCTCGTCGAGGCGACGTCGATCGTCCACCGCTACCCGGTCTGCTGGCGCTGCCGGACGCCGCTCGTCTTCCGGGTCGTCGACGACTGGTTCATCTCGGCAGCCGAGATCCGGCAGCCGATGCTCGACGGCAACGCCACCGTCGAGTGGACGCCTCCCCAGTACAAGAAGCGGATGGACGACTGGCTTCGCAACATGGGCGACTGGAACATCTCGCGCCGTCGCTTCTTCGGGCTGCCGCTGCCGTTCTACGAGTGCGAGTGCGGCCGGCTGAACGTGATCGGATCCCGCGCGGAGCTCGAGGAGCGGGCCGTCTTCGGGCTCGACCAGCTCGAGGAGCTGCACCGTCCCTGGATCGACGGCGTCCGCATCCGCTGCGAGGACTGCGGCGCCGAGGTCGAGCGGGTCTCCGAGGTCGGCGACGCGTGGCTCGACGCCGGCATCGTCCACTTCTCCACGCTGGGCTGGAAAAACCCCGAATGGATCCCGGGGGGCTACGCGACCGGCGCCTCCCGCGGGCTCTCCGGCGCCGATCTGCCCGACCACGCGTACTGGGAGAAGTGGTTCCCCGCCGACTGGGTCTCTGAGGGGCGGGCGCAGATCAGGCTCTGGTTCTACTCCCAGTGCTTCATGGCGATCGCGCTCGACGGTCGCGAGCCCTACGGGCGCGTGCTCACGTACGAGAACGTCGTCGACGAGACCGGCCGCGAGATGCACAAGTCGTGGGGGAACGCGATCGACCTCGACGATGCGCTCGAGCGCATGGGCGCCGACGTGATGCGCTGGGTCTACTGCTCGCAGAACCCGGCCCAGGAGCTGCGCTTCGGCTACGGGATGGCGGAGGACGTGAAGCGACGGTTCCTCACGTTCTGGAACTCGGTCAAGTTCCTCGTCGACTACGCGAACGTGCAGGGTTTCCGGCCCGCCTGGCGGGAGCTCCAGCCCGAGGGCGAGCTCGTTGCGCTCGACCGCTGGCTCGTCGAGCGGACGAACGCCTTCGTCCTCGCGGCCGAGGCGGACTACGAGGCCTACGAGACGGTGGCCGTCATGCGGGAGTTCGAGGCGTACGTCGACGACCTCTCGAACTGGTACATCCGCCGCTCGCGCCGCCGCTTCTGGGGGGACGACGAGGCCGCGCTGCGAACGCTGTGGTACGCGGTCGTGCAGGCGCTGCGCGTGCTCGCGCCGATCCTTCCGTTCGTGACCGACCGGCTGTGGCGGTCGCTCGTCCTCGACGGCCCGGAGTCGGTGCACCTCGCCGGTTGGCCGAAGGTCGGCGAGCCGGATCACGTCCTCCTCGACGAGATCGCGGAGGTGCGGCGGGTCGTCGAGCTCGGCCGGCAGGCGCGCTCGAGCTCGGGCATCAAGCTGCGCCAGCCGCTGCGGCGGCTCGTCGTCGAGGGAGCGAGGCTCGACGGCCATCTCGAGGAGGTCGCAGACGAACTGCGGGTGAAGGCCGTCGAGCTCGGCACGGTCGAGGCGGTCGAGCTCCGGGTCAAGCCGAATCTGCCGGTGCTCGGGCCGAAGCTCGGCAGAGAGCTCGGCGCCGTGCGGGCAGCACTCGCCGCCGGCGAGTTCGAGGAGCTGCCCGGTGGCCGGTTCAGCGTCCTGGGACGCGAGCTCGAGCCCGACGAAGTGCTCGTCGAGCGGGGCGGGCGCGAGGGGTGGGCGGTCGCCTCCGGGGACGGTGTCGTAGTCGCGCTCGACCTCGGCCTCGACGACGAGCTCGTCCTCGAGGGGGAGGCCTACGAGCTCATCCACGGCGTCAACTCGCTGCGCAAGGAGCAGGGCTTCGAGCTGACGGAGCGGATCATCCTCTCGGTGCCTGAGGCGCTTCGCGGACTGGTCGACCGGCACGGCGACTGGATCGCCCGCGAGGTGCTCGCGACGTCGATCGACGTCGGCGAGCAGCTCGAGATCCGGAAGTCCTAGGCCGCAGTCCGCTCGGCGCGGCGCAGCTCGACCGGGAGCTTGAAGCTCACGTCCTCGTTCACCGGCGCCTGCTCGGACACCTCGGCGCCGCGGGCCTCGAACCACGCGCACACCTCAGTCACGAGCCGCTCCGGCGCAGATGCGCCCGAGGTGAGGCCGACGGTCTCGCAGCCGTCGAGCCACCGCGCATCGACGTCGCGGACGTCGTCGACGAGGTGGGCCGGAACCCCGGCGGCGCGCGCGACGTCGACGAGCCGCTGCGAGTTCGACGAGTTGCGCGAGCCGACGACGAGCAGCAGGTCGACGGCGTCCACGAGCTCCTTCACCGCCCACTGCCGGTTGGAGGTCGCGTAGCAGATGTCCTCGCGCGCCGGGCCGGCGATGCGGGGAAAGCGGCGGCGTAGCACGGCGACGATCTCGCTCGTCTCGTCGACCGAGAGCGTCGTTTGCGTGATGTAGGCGAGCGGTGTCTCTGGCGGCAGCCTGACGCGCTCCGCCTCCTCGACCGACTGGACGAGGACGATCGAATCCGGCGCTTCGCCGAGCGTTCCCTCGACCTCTTCGTGCCCCGCGTGCCCAATGAGGACGATCGTGTGACCGGCCTCTGCATAACGGCGCGCCTGCGCGTGCACCTTCGTCACGAGCGGGCAGGTGGCGTCGATCGTCGTGAGTCGAAGCCCCGTCGCCTCGCGGCGAACTGCCGGGGCAATTCCGTGGGCCGAGAAGACGACCGTCGCTCCCTCCGGCACCTCCGCAAGCGACTCGACGAAGACCGCGCCGCGGGAGCGGAGGCCCTCGACGACATGAGAGTTGTGGACGATCTGCTTCCGGACGTACACGGGGCTTCCATAGAGCGCGAGCGCGCGTTCGACCGTCTCGACCGCCCGTTCGACGCCCGCGCAGTAGCCGCGCGGGGAAGCGAGGAGGAGGCGCTTGACCACTGCGGGGTCACGATAACCCCGAGGCGTTAGGCGTACGTGAGAAGAACAGCGCGAGACGATCTTTCCCCGTTGCAAAGATGGGCCGTACGGCCCATTGTCCGCTCGGCAGACGGGCCGTACGCTCCCTCCCACTGGGCGATGCGAACCGCAGCGTCTCTGACGGCCTGCGGGGAGCAATCGGGAGAGCCCGCCGCACCGACCCCCCGAGCGGCGGGCTTTTCCATCTCCGGGGCCGGTTTCTGGCTCTGTGGAACGGCTCTCCGTACAATCTCGGAGCCCAGTGAGGATCCCGGACAGGCTCTCGACCGTTCGCGCGTTCGGCGGCGCGGCCGCGGCGCTGCTCCTGCCCGCGATCCTTCGCCGCACCGCCGCTCGGCACAATCGCGCAGCCGGCGAGCGCGAGCTCGAGAGCGTGAGCCGGGTCGCCGACGGGCTGGCCCGCAGCGGCGACGTCGAGGGTGTCGCCCGCACGCTGCTCGACGAGATCTCAGAGCTCTTCGATGTCGGTTTCGTCGCCCTCACGTTCGTCTCGGACGATGGGCGCGAGGCGGCCGGGTACCTCGCGCGCTCCGGTGGCGAGGACGTCGAATGGTGGCGCGAGGTCCGCCTCGATCTCGAGCACGAGCCGTCGGGCATCGCGAGCGCCGTCTTCGAGGCGACGGCATTCACGGTCTACGACACCGCCAGCTCGGGGCTCATCAGCCGGCGCCTCGCCGAAGCGGTGGGCGCGAAGAGCGCAGCCTTCGTCCCGCTGCTCGTCCAGGAGCGCGTGACAGCCGTGATCTCGGTCGCCACGCTCGACAAGGCGCGCGTATTCACGAACGAAGAGCTCGCGGTGATGCAGACGCTCGCCGCGGAGGCCGCCGTCGCGCTCGAGCGGCTGCGCACGAGCCTCGCGCTCGAGGAGGCGTTGTCTCGGGAGCGGCTGCTTGCCTCGATCGCCCGGCGGCTCCGCAGCGAGCTCGACCTCTCCGCAGCGCTCGCCGGCGCGGCGGAGGAGATGGGGCGTGCCCTCGACGCCTCGCGCTGCCTCGTTCGGATCGGCCAGCTTCCGGACGGCCTGCGTCTCGGAGCCGAGTGGGGCGCGCGGTCGTCCGAGCCTCTCGGAGACGACACCCCCGAGCTCGAGCTTCTCGAGCGTGCCGCGGCCGTACAGGGAGCCGCCGTGGGAGCCGTCGATGGGTTGATCGTCGCTGCGGCTCCGGTAATCGCCGTGGATCATCCTGCCGGCTTCGTCAGCGTGTTCCGGCCGGCCGGGCGCGGCTGGAGCCAGGGCGAGCTCGTGCTGCTCGGCGGCGTTGCCGCGGAGATCGGTCTTGCGCTGCGGCTCGGCCGGCTGCTCGACGAGAACGAGGAGCGTCTCGCGCAGCAAGGCGCCCTGCTGCGCGCCGCGCACGTCCTCAGCAGCGACCTCGACCTCGGCGTCGTCCTGCAACGGCTGGTCGACCAGCTCGCCCGCCTGCTCGAAGCCGACGCCGCCGACTGCTACCTGCTCGACGATGACCGTGGCGTCTTTCGGTGCGTCGCGGTGCACGGCCTCGACCGCTCGCTCGTCGGCTTCGAGCTTCCGGTGGGCCGGGGGCTCGCCGGAGCTTCCATTCGCGAGGGGCGCCCGCTGATCGAGAGCGCCGACAGCGACGTTGCCGACCCCGTCCCGCACCCGGCCTACGTCGGGTTCACCGACGTCATCACCGCGCCGATGACCTGGAGCGACGACGTCCGCGGCGTCCTCGGCGTCGGCCGGCGTGCGGGCCGCCGGTTCGACAAACACGACGGCGACGTCCTCGAGGCGTTCGCGGGTCTCGCGTCGCTTGCGCTTCGGAACGCGGAGACCTTCGGCCAGAGCTCGCGGCAGGCGCGCATCCAGCGCGGCTTCTACCGCATCGCATCCGTCCTCGGGCAATCCTTGTCGCGGGCGGCGACCCTCGGCGCCGTCGCGCAGGCCGCCGCCGAGGCGCTGGGAGGGAGCTCGGCCGCCGTGCTCGTCCCCTCGAGCGGCCGGCTCGAGGCGGTGGGGACGTACGAGCTCCCGTCCGACCTCGGTCGGGTCATCGGCGAGAGGGCATGGGAACGTCAGAGCCCGCTCTTCCGCGCCGCAGGCGAAGGACGCATCGTCGTCTCGTCGTCGATCGCGGACGACGAGCGGGTTCTGCCGGATCTGCAGGAGGCCGCGGCGGCGAATCGCTACCAGTCGCTGATCTCCGTCCCGGTCGACGCGCCGCGGGGCGCGGGCCGTGGGCTCGTGCTCATCTTCTTCGCCGAAGAGCGCTCGTTCAGCGACGACGACCTCGAGCTGGCGCGCCACCTCGCCGAGGCGACTCGCGGGGCGCTCGAGCGGAGCGAGCTGTTCGAGGCCGAGCGCGGCGCGCGCGCTCTCGCGCAGCAGCTGACCCGCACCGGCCGGCTGCTCACGAGCGAGCTCGACCCGGCCGCCGTGCTCGACGAGGTCGTGCAGCAGGCGCCCGCTCTCGTCAACGCCGACGCCGCAGCTTTCCGGCTGCTCGAGGGGGAGGAGCTTGTAGTGACCGCCGCCGAGGGCTCCGGCGCGGCGGACGCTCTGGGCTCCCGCAGCCCGGCCGGCGGCTGGCTCTCGGGCGACGTCGTCCAGTCCGGTGCGCCTGTGGCGCTCGCGCGGGCCGGCGACGACGAGCGCCTGCGCGGGCGCGATCCAATGCTCGGGGCGGGGCACGCCGCCTTCCTCGGCGTGCCTGTAGGAGGGCCCGAAGGAACGACAGTCGGCGTCCTCGCGGTTTACGCGTCCATGCCGCGTGAGTGGCGCGAGGAGGAGATCGAGGCGCTGCTCGCCGTCGCTGCGAGCACGTCGGCCGCGCTCTCGAACGCCGAGCTCTACCAGCGGGTCGCGCTCGAGCGCGAGCGCTCCGTCGCAATCCTCGCCAACATCGCTGACGGCATCGTCGCCGTCGACCGCGACGGCAAGGTCGTCCTCTGGAACAGCTCCGCCGAGGTGATCACCGGAATCCCCGCGCCGGCCGCGCTGGGTCGGGCACCGGCAGAGATGCTGCAGCGGAGCCTCGAGGCACCGGCGGAGGGTGCGCGAGGCGACTGGCTCGTCCCGATCATGCGCGGACGCGAGGAGGTGTGGCTGTCGGTGACGGAGGCGGTCATGCGCGACTCGCTCGACGCCGTCGCCGGTCGCATCTTCGCTTTCCGCGACATCTCCGGCGACCGGCTCGTCGAGCAGGTCAAGTCGGACTTCGTGAGCACGGTCTCGCATGAGTTACGCACGCCGCTCACCTCGATCTACGGCTTCGCCGAGACCCTGCTCCGCCAGGACGTCATGTTCGGCGAGGAGGAGCGGCAGACGTTCCTCCGCTACATCGCGTCCGAGTCGCAGCGGCTGACGACGATCGTCGACACGCTGCTCAACGTCGCCCGCCTCGACACGGGCGACCTCCAGGTCAACGTCGCCGAGACCGATGTCCGCGACGTGGTGGGCACGGTGCTCGAGGCGGTCTCCGCTGCCGAAACCAACGGTCATCGCTTCGTCGTCGACCTGCCCGAGGAGGCCCTCACCGCGAGGGCGGATCCCGAGAAGCTGCGCCAGGTCTGCGCGATCCTCCTCGACAACGCCCTCCGTTACTCGCCCGACGGCGGCACGGTCACGGTCGGGGCTGCTCTGCGGCAGGAGACGGTCGAGGTGAGCGTCGCGGACGAGGGCACCGGGATCCCGCAGGCCGACCAGGAGCAGATCTTCCGCAAGTTCTACCGGGGCGCCGACGCCGAGCTGCGGCCCGCCGGCGGAGGGACCGGGCTGGGCCTCTTCATCGCGCGCGGGCTCGTCACGGCCATGGGCGGCCGGATCTGGGTCTCCTCGCGGGAGGGGGAGGGCTCCCGCTTTGCCTTCGAGCTACCGGCCGCGGTGACGGCGCCCGCCGCTGCTGCTGGCACCCTTCGCGAATGAGCTCTGCGGGCGACGGGCATACACGGCCGGTGAATTCGGCGGTGGGGACGAGAGTGCTCGTGGTCGACGACGAGGCGCCGATCCGCCTGCTCTGTCGCGTCAACCTCGAGGCCGAGGGCATGAACGTTCTCGAGGCCGCCGACGGCGCGAGTGGTCTCGACCTCGCGCGCGACGAGCAGCCCGACGTCGTCCTCCTCGACGTGATGATGCCCGGCCTCGACGGCTGGCGGGTGGCCGAGGAGCTGCTCGAGGACGAGCGCACCTGCGGGATCCCGATCATCTTCCTCACGGCGCGCGCCGAGTTCCGCGACCGCGCCCGTGGGCTGGACATCGGCGGCGTCGACTACGTGACGAAGCCGTTCAACCCACTCGAGCTCGCCCAGCTCGTCCGCGACCTGCTCGACCGGATCGAACGTGGCGAGCGCGACGAGCTCCGTGGCGAGAAGGTCGCAGAGCTGCGCGCGCTCATGGACAACGAATGACGCTCCTACACTGAAGGCCGGCGGGACGTAGCTCAGCCTGGTCAGAGCGCTGCCTTTGGGAGGCAGAGGCCGAAGGTTCGAATCCTTCCGTCCCGATGCTTGGCGCAACCCGTGCGGGCCGGGTCGTCTTCCCTCAACATGCTCGACGTGCGCTTGCCTGAGGACCGTCGCCGTCTCACGTTCCGCGAGTGGCGCGGGATCTTCGTCCGGGCGGTGAAGGCGTTCCTGGACCACAACGGGACGATGCTCGCCTCCGCGCTAGCGTACGCGACGTTCTTCGCGATCCCTTCGGTCCTGCTCGTCGCGGTCGGCGTCTTCACGCTCGTCGTGGGGCCGGGGACGATCACGACCGTCATGGGGCACTTCTCCGACTTCATACCTGCCCAGGCGACGAGCCTGCTCGGTGACAGCCTGCACCAGCTCGACGCCCGCCCGTCGACGGGGATCGCCGTGACGGTCGTCGGCGCGGTGCTGGCGGTCTGGGCGACCACGGGGGCGATGACGACGTACATGACCGCGATCAACCTCGCTTACGGCCGAAAGGACGGACGCTCGTTCGTCCGCAAGCGGCTCGTAGCGCTCGCGATGGTCGCCGTGATCGGAACCGCGTTCCTGCTCGTCGCCGGCCTGCTGATCTTCGGCCCGCCGCTCGAGCGGTTCGTCTCAGCCCACGCAGGCGGTGCGTCGGGCGCGGTCGGCTGGATCTGGTGGATCGCGACCTGGCCGATCCTCCTGGCCTGCCTCGTCGTCGCCTTCTCGACAGTGCTAGACCTGGGGCCGGACGTCCCCCATCGGCGGCGCCGGCTCCTGACTCCCGGATCGCTCTTCGCCACGTGCGTGTGGCTCGTGGCGTCGGCCGGCTTCGCCGTCTACACGTCGATGTTCGGCTCCTACAACAAGACCTGGGGATCGCTGGCGGCAGTGATCGTGATGTTGACGTGGCTCTGGCTCGCGGCCGTCGCGCTGCTGCTCGGCGCCGAGCTCAATGCCGAGGCCGACCGGAGCCGGGAGCTTCGGCCAGTGGGGTCGGCCGAGGCCTGACCAGGCCGCTCGCCTGCTCGTCGGCAAGGAAGCGCAGGAGGTACGCGGCGAACGCGCCGAAGAAGACCACGGCCTCCTCGGCTGCCATCGTCACGCCGGCGATCTGCTGGTCGGCGAGCGGCCCAGGCCCCCAGGTCCGCGGCGCGTGGGCATAGAAGGAGTAGATCGCACGCGGGATCAGGGCGAGCAGCAGGCCGAGCGGGGAGGCGAGCACGAAGGCGGCGAAGAGGTATGCGGCCTTGGCGCCCGCGGAGTATCTCCCGTGCACGACGGGCCACCAGACACAGACGCCCGCGGCGAGATAGCTGAGGTGCTCTACGTGGAGGAGCGAGTGCGGGTGCCGGAGCGCCGTGTCGTAGATCCAGGGGAGGTGCCACGTGTAGTACACGACCAGCCACAGCGGCAGCGCGACGAGCGGCCGGAAGAGCGGGAACGAACCCGCCCGCTCGGCCAGCGGCCGGGGGACGGCAAGCACGAGCAACGCCGGCGCCCACTCCGCCAGTACGACGTTCTGGAGCAGGTGCGCCCAGAGAAACGTGTGGTTCGCGAGCGGCTCGAGCTCGGTGACGAACGCGGCGAAGACGAGCAGGACGCCGAGCACTCCGGCGGCGAGGTGCGGCCCCGAAACCCCGGCTCGGCGAGCTCCGACTGCCACCCCGACGGCGAGTGCCGGCGCCAGCCCGATCGCCTCCGCCGAGGGATGCATCCCGCTACCGTACCGAGCGCCTCGCGGGTGTAGCTCAATGGTAGAGCCCTAGCCTTCCAAGCTAGTTACGCGGGTTCGATTCCCGCCACCCGCTCTCTCTCGAACACTTCCGAGAACTCTTCCGAAGTAGAGCCCCCTCCTCCAGCCGCGAGTCTCGTAGGCGATGTTGCGGTGAGGCTCATGCGATATCGGCCGTCGCGCCGTGTCGTTCGATCACCTCGTCGAGGAAGCTGCCGATCGCGCTCGCAGGGTGGGCACCGACGAAGCCCGTGGCAGGCTCGCCGTCGCGGAAGACCGCAACAGTCGGAATGCTCTGGATCCCATAGCGTGCCGCGAGCGTTTGTTCGGCGTCGACATCGATCTTCGTGAGGACGAGCTTGCCGTCGCGCTTTTCGACCTCCGACTCGATGGCAGGGCCGAGTGCACGACACGGGCCGCACCAAGCGGCCCAGAAGTCGACGACGACCGGCAGCTCACGTGAGCGCTCAATGACTTCCGTCTCGAACATCTCAGTGGTGACATTCATTTCTCGGCTCTTCCTTTCGGTTGGGCTTACTCGGCGCCGACGAGCGCGGCGAGGGTTGCGAGCTGCGCTTGGAGCGAGCCGCACACCTGCTCGCAGATGGCGAAGACGCCGTCGTCGGCGATGGCGTAGAAGACGTGAGTCCCGTCCTTGCGGCGCTGGAGCATCGCCGCCTCGGTGAGGACGTTCAAGTGTTTGGACACGTTCTGCTGCCCGGCTCCGAGCTGCTCGGCGATCGCGGTCACGCTCAGCTCTCCGTCGCGGAGCAGATCGAGGATCCGCACACGCAGCGGGTCACTCAGGACGTGGAACCTGCGGGCGATCAGCTCAGCGAGATCCGCCGGGAGCGGGTGGGGGATCTTCATCTCGTCTCCTACGATAGCAAACTGTGTAGTTGTAGAGTAGTGTATAGTGGCGACCGGATGAACACGAGCTGGAGAAGATCTGAGTGGCCGTAGCCGAAGCAACCCCCGCTCCTGCACCGGTCGAGCACCCGGACGCGGTCGGCCCCATCGGACGCCTGGGCGGCTGGGCCGCGGAGCATCTCCGGCTCGTCGCGCTCTCCTGGGCCGCCGTCGCGGTGGCCCTTGCCGTCTTCGCTCCGAAAGTCGAGACCGCGCTGTCCGGCGCTGGCTGGCAGGCGAACGGATCGCAGTCGGTGCAGGCCCGATCGCTGATCCAGAAGAACTTCCGCGGCCTCTCCAGCTCGGCGCCGGTCATCGTCATCCACTCCGACGGACTGACTGCGAGTGCGCCGGCGTTCCGCGCCACCGTCGCCAGGGCTGAGGCGATCCTCCGCTCCAACCCGCGCATCGCAGCGGTTGTCGCCCCGCGTCCGGGAGCGTCGATCTCCCGCGACGGGCACACCGCGCTCATCGTCGCCGGGGCTCGTGGCGATCCCACGAGAATGGTCGCGGCCGCCGACTCGCTGAAGGGAAGGCTGCACGGCCTCTCCACAAGCACCATCTCGGTCAGCCTCACCGGCGCGTCCGGGATGTGGTCTGACTTCAACGCCGCAAACCGCACTGCGATGATGAAGTCTGAGCTGTATTCCTGGCCGGTGACGCTGGCGATCCTTTTGCTCGCCTTCGGTTCGCTCGTTGCCGCCGGCCTGCCGCTGCTGCTGACCATGCTCGGCCTACTCGCGTCAGCCGGGCTGCTCGCGCTGCTGACCCACGGCTTCGAGATCTCGATCTGGGCGATGAACTTCGCGCTCATGTTCGCGCTCGCGCTCGGCATCGACTACGCGCTTTTCGTCGTACATCGATTCCGCGGCGCCTACTTCGGCTCGAAACAGACGCCGCGTGACGCGGTCGCGATCACCATGGACACGGCCGGGAAAGCCGTCCTCTTCTCCGGCCTCACCGTCTTCGTCTCGCTGACTGCAGTGATGCTGGTGCCGAGCCCCGCCTTCCGCTCGATGGCTCTTGGGATCATGCTCAGCGTCGCCTTTGTGCTCGTAGCGACCCTGACGCTGCTTCCGGCAATGCTCGCGAAGCTCGGGCCGAAGGTCGACTCCTATGCGCTTCGCTGGGTGCACTCAGGCGAGCACCGCTCGGCCCGATTCGCGCGCTGGGGCGAACGACTCTGGCGCCATCCACACCTCTTCGGGTCTGCGGCAACGCTCGTGCTCGTGCTGCTCGCCTTGCCCGTGTTCGGCCTGAAGACCGGGATGCCATCGATCAAGGTCGTGCCGCAGAGCGACGGCTCCCGGATCGGCTACACGCAGGTCCAGCGGGCCTTCGGCGCCGGCGCCCCAGGCGCGCTTCAGATCGTCGCCCCGCGGGCCGAGGCCGCACAGGTCGCCGCCGTCGCCAAGCGCGATCCCGGAATCGCGCGGGTCTCGCCGCCGCAGCTCGGCGGCAGCAGACTCGCGCTCGTGCAGGCGACGCCGACCGCCGATCCCTCGAGCAGCACCGTCGGCCGCACGATCGACCGGCTGCGCACGACGCTCCCGGCCGACGCCCTCGTCGGCGGAGCCGTCGCCGAAAACCACGACCTGGAAAAAGCGCTGGCCGCGAAGACGCCGCTCGTGATCGGCGTCGTTCTCGCACTCGGCTTCCTCCTGCTGCTCGTCGCCCTCCGGGCGCCACTGATCGCCGCGCTCGGCGTCGTTTCCAACCTGCTCGCGGTCGGCGCCGCGTTCGGCGTCGGACGGCTGATCTTCCAGAGCGGCCACGGCGCCGGGCTTCTCGGCTTCGAGTCCCAGGGATTCATGGACGCCTGGGCGCCCGTGTTCTTCTTCGCGATGATCTTCGCGATCTCGATGGACTACACCGTGTTCCTTCTCTCCTCGGCCAAGGAGCACTGGGACAAGTCCTCCGATCCACACGAAGCAGCGATCGGCGGGATCGCCCACTCCGGCCGCGTGATCTTCGCGGCGGCCGCGGTGATGGTCGCCGTCTTCTTCACCTTCGCCCTCTCCGGGCCGCTACCACCGAAGGAGATGGGCATCATCCTCGGGCTCGCGGTTCTTCTCGACGCCCTGCTCGTCCGCCTCGTCCTCATCCCCACCCTGCTTCGCGTCTTCGGCCGCCACGCCTGGGCGTTGCCACGCTCGCTCGACCGCCTGCTCCCCGACATCCGCTTCGGACACAGCTGATGTATGAGCTGTGGCAGACCGAGTGGTGTCCAGCCTCCCGGCGCGTGCGGCAACGACTGACCGAGCTGGGGATCGACTACGTGACCCGGCAGGTGCCGGTCGACAAGGAAGAGCGCATCCTTCTGCGTGAGCGCACCGGCGCCGACACGATCCCCGTCCTCGTCGCACCGGGTAACGAGCCCTTCGTCGGCGAGGCAAGCATCCTCGCCTATCTCGAAGGTCACGAATCTGTCCCTGCCACTGCGCGCGCCCACCGACTGAAGGCCGAGAAGGCGCGCCGCCGCTACCTGGAGGAGGAATGCAGATGCCCACCGCAACCAGCTACACCCTGAGCACCACCACCAGCCTCCCATTCGCCGAAGCGGTCGAACGTGTTCGCGCCGAACTCAACACAGAAGGCCTCGGCGTCCTCTGCGAGATCGACGTGCAGGCGACCTTGCGCGAGAAGCTCGGCGTAGAGACCGAGCCCTACCGGATCCTCGGCGCCTGCAATCCGCCGCTCGCCCACCGCGCACTCGACGCCGAACCCGACCTCGGAACCCTGCTGCCCTGCAACGTCGTCATCTACCAAGCAGGTGGCGAGACTCACGTCTCGGCGATCGATCCGGAGAAGATGCTCTCGATCGTCGAAAACGGAGACCTCGCACCCGTCGCCCGACAGGTGCGCGAGAAACTCGGCGCGGTGATCGAGCGCGTGACCCAGGCCTGAGCCGTCGGCCGGTCGAACGGCCGCCGCACTCTCGCGACCGCCCTGTCGCGCCAAGCCGCTACTGCGGGGGGCCGCTCGCCGGCGTGATCGTGCCGGTCTGCGCAGTGCCGCTCGAGTCGGTCCAGCCGATCGCGACTGCCTGGCCGGGGACGAGGGAGAGCACCTGCTTGCGGATGTCTGCGCTCGACGAGATCGGCACGCCGTTCAGCGAGGTGATGACGTCGCCCGTGACTAGGCCGGCCGAATCCGCCGCGCCGCCGGTGATGATCTCGGCGATCTCCGCGCCCGTCTTCGTCGAGGTGTCCTTGAGCTGGACTCCGAGGAAAGCGGTCGGCCCGACGTGGATCGTCGTGCTCGACTTCCCCTTCTCGATCGCGTTCGCGTAGACCAGTGCGTGTCTGATCGGGATCGCGAAGCCGCGATGCGGCCCGGACGTCGAGCCGGCGGTCACCATGCCGATCGCCCGGCCGAGGGCGTCCTGCAGCGGCCCGCCGGAGTCGCCCGGCTCCACGGGCGCGTTGGTCGCGATCACGTTGGTGAGGGTCTCGGAGTTGCCGCTCTCGTCCTTGGCGACGATCTGCCGGTGGAGGGCGATGACCCGGCCCTGCGCCGGCTTGGGGACTCCACCGAGCCCCTGGGCGTTCCCGCGGGCCACGACTTGCTGTCCCACGTGCACCTTGGTGGTGTTGCCGAGCTTGATCGTCCGCAGGCTCGAGGCGTTCACGAGCTGGAGCACGGCGACGTCGTGCGAGACCGAGTAGCCGACGACCGTCGCGTCGTACTTCCGGTGTGTCGTCACGTCGACGACCGTGAACGAGGTCGCACCGTTGATGACATGGTTGTTCGTCAGCACCTCGCCGGTGCGCGAGAGGATCATCCCGGTGCCCGCGGCGATGCCGTTCTCGAAGCCGAGGGTCGTATAGATGTCGACGATGCCGGAGTTGGGGCTCGGCTTGGTCGCGGCGAGCGTGTGCCCGGCGGCGCCGGCCGGAGAGGCGGCTACGGCCGGCGCCAGCGTCACCAGGACGGCGAGCAGGAGGCGTCGCGCTAGTCCGGGCACGGCACCATGACAGCAGCCCTCGATGAGGCACGTCTAAGCGACTCGCAAGCACGTTGTAAACGCCGCACGGCTGTATGGGTAGCAGAGGTTTCGCGCAATTGTCGGGCAGGCAGTAGCGTCCGGGCGATGGGCGGTGAGCAGACCCGGCAGGGCGAGACGCCGAAGGCGCGGGCCGACCGCGAGCTGATCGAGCTGCTCACCGAGCTGCGGGTCGTGCTCCCGGGCGTCACCGTGCTCTTTGCGTTCCTCCTGGCCGTCCCGTTTGCGAAGGGCTGGTCTCGGGTCACAACGTTTCAGCGGGACGTCTTCCTCGTTGCCTTCCTGGCGACCGGCGTCGCAGTCGCGTTCCTGACCGCCCCGAGCTCCTATCACCGGCTCCGCTTCCGGGCCGGCGACAAGGAGCGTCTCGTGCAGACGGGCAGCAGGCTGACGATCGTGGGCATCGCCGCCTTCGCCGTGGCGCTCGAGGCGGTGGTGATGCTCGTCGTCGATTTCGTCCTGTCGCGCGGGGCGGCGATCGCCGCGACCGCCGGCTTCGCCGTCCTGGTGGTGTGGCTCTGGTTCGGGCTGCCGCTGTCCGGCCGGCTTCGCGGACGCTAGTCGGAAAGCTCGACCCGCTCGATCGAGACGTCCTCGCGCGGGCGATCGCTTGGGTCTCGGTCCAGCTGCGAGATCGCATCGATGACGTCCATCCCGTCGGTGACGCGGCCGAAGACGGTGTGCTTGCCGTCGAGCCAAGGGCAGGCATCGGCGGTGACGATGAAGAACTGGCTCCCGTTCGTGTTCGGGCCGGCGTTCGCCATCGCGAGGGCGCCGCGCACCACCGGGTGGTCGTTGAACTCGTCCTCGAAGGTGTAGCCGGGCCCGCCCGAGCCGGTGCCCGTCGGGTCGCCGCCCTGGATCATGAAATCGGGGATGACGCGGTGGAAGATCACGCCGTCGTAGAAGCCCTTCCCGGCGAGCGAGCGAAAGTTCTCGACGGTCTTCGGCGCGTCGTCGTCGTACAGCTCGACCTCGATCGTTCCCTTGTTCGTTTGGACTGTCGCGGCGCTCATTGCTCGAGCACCCTATCCGCGAGCGGCTCGAGTGCGCCCGCGGTGGCCTGGAGCGAGCCCTGCGAAAGCCCATCGACGACCTCGCGCAGCAGCGCGCGTGCGGCGTCGACGTCGTTCGCGGAGAGCACGGTCGAAACTCCGGCGAGGTGCTCCCCGCGGCTCTCGTCCCAGAGTTCGAGCACGACCGTATCGAGCTCGCGGCTCGAGATGTAGGAATCCTCGGCGAGGCCGACGCGCACCGAGACGACCCGGCCGTCGGGCAGCGTGGCCTCCTGCTCTAACGGCTCGCCTCTCAAGGACATCCCGGGGATTCTGCCGGAGACGGCCGCGTCCAAACCGAGATGGGGTCGGACCCGCCGGAGGAGACGTTAGGCTGCACGGCTCATGGCGATCGACCACGATCGCGGGAACCCTGCGCGCTTGCATCGCTCGAGAACACTCCGCCTCGGCCTCGTCGTAGTGGCACTAGCTCTGGCCGGGATCGCAGGCAGCGGGATACTCAGCGGCACGGCACGCGCGACCGCCGGCTCGGAAACGAGCCTCCGCGCGCTGAACCATCAGCTGTTCGCGGCGATCAACGCCTTCCGCGTCTCGCATCAGCTAGCCCCTCTGCGGGAGTCGCCGGCTCTCGACCGCTCGGCCCGCGCGCACTCGCTCGAGATGGGGAAGGACGGCTACTTCGGCCACTCGTCGGCCGACGGCACCGCCTTCTGGCAGCGGATCGCGCATTACTACCCCTCGCACGGCTACCGGTCGTGGTCGGTGGGAGAGAACCTCCTCTGGGCCACCCCTCGCATCAGCGCCAAGAGCGCGCTGGCGATGTGGATCGCGAGCCCCGAGCACCTGGCCAACCTCCTGTCGCCGACCTGGCGCGAGATCGGCGTCTCAGCGGTTCACGTCAGCGGCGCTCCGCGCGTCTTCCGCGGGCAGAGCGTCACGATCATCACCACCGACTTCGGCGTTCGCAAGTAGCCGTTCCGGCGGACGGCGCTGGAGCGCCCACAGCGCTCCGACCGCGGGTCCCAGCGGCAGCCAGAGGTTGAAGACGCGATACGCGAAGACGGCGAGCACTGCGGGGGCCAGCCCGAAGCCGACCCAGGTGAGCGCGAACGGCATCAGGGCCTCGACGGCGCCGGCTCCGGCAAGCGGGAGCGTCCGCCGCGTCAGCGCGTAGCCGGTCGCGTAGCCCACGACGACCGCGAGCACCGACGGCGTGTGGCGGGTGAAGGCGGCGAGACAGACCCAGAGGACGAACACCTCACCGGCCCAGTAGACCGCCATGCCGGTAAAGGCCGCGGCGCCGTGCCGGCGCGGCGACGCGACGATCTGGCCGACGACTGCGATCGCGTCGAGGGGCGGCCCGAGCAGTCGCCCGAGCCGGCCGCGGCAGATCCACCTGCGGTAGCGGACTGCGATCAGGGCGAGCGCGGTGCCGACGGGGACACCGATGGCCCACGACAGCGTGACCGCGCGCTGAGCCGGGTAGTGGTCGAGCAGCAGGAGGATCGCGCAGATGAGGGCGCCGGTCGAGAGCACGGCGTACTCGAGCGACCCGAGCCCGAGCACCCTGACCCGGGCCTCCTCGGGAGGGACGCCGAGATCCTCGAGCGCCTCGATGTCGACGGCGAACCCGCCCCGGGGAGTGAACATCCCGAAGCCTGCGGCGACGATCGCGCCCGCCCGCAGCGCGCCGAGCCGGACGCCTCGGCCCACGTGGGCGACCTCGCGGTACGCAAAGGTGTAGCCGACGTGGCCCGCCACAGCTCCCACGATCGCGAACGCGAACCAGTACACGTTGGCGTGGCGAATATGCGACGCGACGTTGACATAGCCCGCGGCTCCGGCGACGAAGATCGTCGCAATCAGCGACAGCGCGCCCGCGACGACCATCAGCATCACGACGTGGTGCGCCTCGTGGTCGCGATGGTGCGCCATCACCAGCCCCAGCGGCCCGCGCCGCCGAGCCCGCTCGAGCCGGGGCGTCTCTGCCTGCTTTGTTCCTCCGCTGCCCAAGAAGATGCGCCCGGGAGGATTCGAACCTCCGACCCGCGGATTAGAAGTCCGCCGCTCTGTCCACTGAGCTACGGGCGCGCCTGCACAGGGTAGAGCGCGTTTCGGCCCAGATAGGGTCTCGCGGATGGCGGATGCGCTCGAGCGGCTGAAGGAGCGGCTCGGGGAGGTCACCGACCTCTCCAAGCTCGCGCGGCTGCTCTCGTGGGACCAGCAGACGAAGATGCCGCCGGCGGGTACCCGCCATCGCGCCGATCAGACGGCGACGGTGCAGCGGCTAGCGCACGAGCTGTTCACCGATCCCGCAGTCGGCGTGCTGCTCGACGAGCTGAGCTCGCTCGAGGCGTCACTCGATCCGGATTCCGACGACGCAGCCCTCATCCGGGTCACGCGGCGCGACTACGAGAAGGCGGTCAACGTGCCCGCCTCGCTGCGTGCGGCGATGGCCCGCGCCGCCGCGGAGGCGCGGCCGGTGTGGGTGAAGGCGAAGGCCGAGTCGGACTTCGCGTCGTTTCTCCCCTCGCTCGAGCGGATCGTCGAGCTGAAGCTCGAGTACGTCGACTGCGTCGCGGATGGGGCCGCCGAGCGCTACGACGTTCTCCTCGACGACTACGAGCCACAGACGACGACCGCCGAGGTGCGGACGCTCTTCGAGGAGCTGAAGCCGCCGCTCGTCGAGCTGACCGCCGAGCTGCGCGAGCGGGACATGGACGACGCGTTCCTCCACGGCGACTTCCCGCCCGACCGCCAGCGCGCGATCTCGCACGAAGTGGTCGATCTCTTCGGCCATCGGCCCGACAGCTGGCGGATCGACCCGACCGAGCATCCCTTCGCCTCCGGGCCGGGCCGGAACGACGTCCGGATCACGACGAACTATCACCCCGACTCGCTCGAGTCGCTCTTCTCGACGATGCACGAGTACGGCCATGGCCTCTACAGCCACCAGCTGCCTGAGCATCTCGAGCGGCTGCCGACGGGCCAGGCGTGCTCGCTCGGGATCCACGAGTCGCAGAGCCGGCTCTGGGAGAACCTCGTCGGCCGGAGCCTCCAGTTCTGGCGCCTCTTCTATCCACGCCTGCGGGAGACGTACCCGGAGCAGCTCGCGGAGGTCGGCCTCGAGCGCTTCCACGCCGCCATCCACGCCGTCCGGCCGAGCCTGATCCGGATCCAGGCCGACGAGGTGACCTACGGGATGCACGTGATGCTCCGCTTCGAGCTCGAGCAGGACATCGTCGAGGGCCGCGTAGAGCTGCGCGATCTGCCGCAACGCTGGAACGAGAAGATGTGGGAGTACCTCGGAGTCGACGTACTCGACGACGGGCAGGGTGTCCTCCAGGACGTCCACTGGTCGGGCGGCTCGATCGGCTACTTCTCGACCTACCTGATCGGGACCGTCGCGTCGGTGCAGATCTGGGAGGCGGCCGGACGTGACCTTCCGGACCTGGAGGAGCAGGTCGGCCGCGGCGAGTTCGCGCCGCTGCGCGAGTGGCTCGGCGAGCACATCCACGCGCTCGGCCGCAAGTACTCCCCGCAGGAGACGGTGCGGCGCGCGACCGGCTCTCCGTTATCGGCGCAGCCGTATCTCGAGTACCTCCGGCGCACCTACGAATAGCCCGTGGACGAGAACCTCGACACGCTCGTTGCCGATTCCGATCGGGCGACCGCCGAGGACGAGCTCCGCTCCCATTACGACAGCGGGCGTCTGACGGTCGACGAGTTCGAGGACCGGCTCGCGGAGGTGCACGCCGCTCGCACACGCGGCGATCTCGAGCACGCGCTTCGACAGCTCCCGCGAGCCGAGCCCCCCGCGAGCCTCCGGCCGCGGGACGTCCGCTGGGCTTCGCTCGCCCTGCAGTACGGGCTCGTCAACCTCGTCTGCATCGCCGTGTGGCTCTTCTCCGGAGCGCACGGCGACTTCTGGCCGAAGTGGGTGCTCCTCGGCACTCTCGTGCTCTACGTCCGGCGACTCGGCCGGCGTTCTTCCCGGCGAGCCTTGCCGCGCGCCGGTCAGGACGACGGCGACACGTAGGGACGCCGAGGGTGGCGGACGGGACTCGAACCCGCGACCACCGGGACCACAACCCGGAGCTCTACCAACTGAGCTACCGCCACCAAGCGGGGGACAGCGTAGCGAGTCGCCGTCGCCGTTTCCGGGCGGGGTTACCCTTTGCCGGCTGGGCCCCGTAGCTCAGCGGACAGAGCGGCAGCCTTCGAAGCTGCGTGCGGA
>Ga0187776_10000114_pt1 | contig 40030 bp, 41 predicted proteins | sample 0216_BV02_MP12_2_FD_132426 | JGI IMG/M metagenome (GOLD analysis project Ga0187776, IMG submission 132426) | Tropical peat soil microbial communities from peatlands in Department of Meta, Colombia - 0216_BV02_MP12_20_MG | ecosystem: Environmental > Terrestrial > Soil > Wetlands > Peat | place...
AGCCCGACGGGGCCGTCAGATTGAACGAGCTCGCCGATCCGCTCGTCGTCTTGAGCGTGAACGAGTAGCTTTCCGTTGCGCCGGCGTGCACCGACGCCGGGAGTGTCCCCACCGCGGTGCCTGACGTCGCGAGCGCGACCGGCGCGGAGGTGGCGCTGGTTCCCTGGTCCGTCGAGGCCACATGGAGGGCGGTCCGCGAAGCAGACCTGGTGTGGATTCCGGTCGCGGAATCCGACCAGGGGGCGGTGAAGAGCGCGAATCGGCTGCTCGAGTCGGTCTGGGCCGGCCGGCTCGTGCTCGCGGATGCGATCCCCGCCTACGAACCGTTCGCGGATCTCGTCCCGGTCGGAGAAGGGCTGGAGGCCGGCGTGCTGCGGTGCCTGGCCGACCCGGAGGGCACGGAGAAGGCGCTGCGCGAAGCCCAACGCCGCGTGGCGCGCAGGCACTCGCCTTTCGAATGCGGCCGGCAATGGGCGAGGGCCCTGGGAGACACCGACGAGCGGCCGCTTCGGCTCAACCTCGGTTGCGGCGACAGGATCCTTCCGGGCTACGTGAACGTGGACGCGGTCGAGGCGCGCGCCAGCGCGAAGCCGGACGTGGTTTGCGATCTCGACGACCTCACGCCGTTCGACGATGCCACGGTCGACGAGATCCTCTCCGTGCACGTGATCGAGCACTTCTGGCGCTGGGAGGTGCGCGAGGTGCTGAAGGAATGGATGCGCGTGCTCAAGCCGGGCGGTCGCATGATCCTCGAGTGCCCGAACCTGCTCAGCGCATGCCGCGCGTTCCTGGAGGATCCGGCGCGCTTCTCGCGGGCGGATTCCGAGGGACAGCGGACGATGTGGGTTTTCTATGGCGACCCGGAAGGGAAGGATCCGCGCAGGGTCAACCGTTGGGGCTACACGCCCGACTCGCTCTCGGCACTCCTCGCCGAGGTCGGCCTCAGGAACGTGCGCCAGGAATCCGCGCAGCTTCGCGAGCCGCGCGACATGCGGGTGGTGGGAGTCAAGTGATGGCGGTGAAGTCCCCCTTCGACGGGTTGAACATCACTCCTAGAGCCATCGGATTCCTGCCGGGCCGCGCGGCGGCCCGATCGCCGCTCACGAAGCGATCGAGGAGCGCCTGGACGAAGCAACCTTGCCGAGCTGTGCGGCGACGTGATCCCAGCTCACGAGGTGATCGAGGAACGCCTTGACGAAGTCGCCGCGCCGGTTCTGGTAGTCGAGATAGTAGGCGTGCTCCCAGACGTCGCAGGTGAGCAGCGCCGTCGTCCCGTCGGCCAGCGGCGTGCCGGCGTTCGATGTCGTCGTGATTTCCAGCCGGTCGCCCCCCGCGACCAGCCATGTCCAGCCGCTGCCGAAGCGGCCGAGGGCCGCCTCCTCGAAGGCCGCGTGGAACTTGTCGAAGCTTCCGAATGCCTTGTCGAGGCGCGCGGCGATGCTGGCCGGCGGCTTGCCGCCCCCTTTCCGCTTCATGCTCTGCCAGAAGAAGGCGTGGTTCCAGACCTGGGCGGCGTTGTTGAAGACCCCCGCGCTTTCGGGCCTGCCGGCGGTGGCGTGGATGATGTCCTCGAGCGAATCGCCGGCATACCGGGTCCCCTCGGTCAGGCCGTTCAGCTTGGCGACGTAGCCCTGGTGATGCTTGTGGTAGTGGAATTCCATCGTGCGCCGGGAGACGTACGGCTCGAGGGCGTCGAGCTCGTAGGGAAGGGGCGGAAGCTTGAATGCCATGTCGTGCTCCTTTGCTTGCGGGTATTCCTATTGATCCCCGTGCGGGGGCGGGGTTCCCCGGAGGGCGTCCCTTGACCGGCGTCAAGGGCGCGCGGCTTTCGGCGCTCCCGTTTCCGGATCGTCGAGGAATCCCGCCCGGGATGGGCCAGAATGTAGGCGTTGGATCCGCGGCCGCCGGGGCCGCGGGACCGGGCCGATGAACGACAAGCCAACTTCGCCAGAGCCGCCAGGCACGCTCGAGAGCCGCCCCTTCGACGAGATCCGCGTCGGCGACCAGGCGAGCCTCACGCGCACGCTCACCCTCACCGACGTGAAGACCTTCGCGGTCCTCTCGGGGGACCTCAATCCGACGCACGTCGACGAGCGCTTCGCGCGCAAGTACGGCGACGGGCGCCTGGTCGCCCACAGCATGCTGAGCGGCGCGCTCGTCTCGAGCGTGCTCGGCAACGAGCTTCCGGGCCCCGGGACCCGCTACGTCCGCCAGGACCTGCGGTTCCTGAAGCCGCTGCACGCGGGCGACACGATCACCGCGACCGTGGTCGTGCGCGAGAAGCGGGGCGAGAGCCGCAGCGTCGTGCTCGACTGCGCCTGCGTGAACCAGCTGGGCGAGGTCGTCGCCGAGGGCTCCGCCGAAGTCGTGGCCCCGTCGGCGAAGGTCGTGCTGCCGCGCCCCGAGGTCGCGACGATCTCCGTGCAGACCCACGACAAGTTCGCCGCGTTCGTCGAGAAGGTGAAGCCGTTGCGCCCGCTCGCCACGGCGGTCGCGCATCCCTGCAGCGACGCGGCGATCAAGGCGGCGGTCGAGGCGGCCGCCGAAGGCATCATCGAGCCGATCCTGGTGGGGCCGGTCGCGAAGGTGCGCGCGGCGGCGGCGCAGGCGGGCGTCGACCTCGCGGGGCTGCGCCTCGTCGACGCGGCCCACAGCCACGACGCGGCCGAGAAGGCGGTGGCGCTGGTGCGCGCCGGCGAGGCGGGGATCCTGATGAAGGGGAGCCTGCACACCGACGAGCTGCTGGAGGCGGTGGTCAAGCGCGACACGGGCCTGAGGACCGAACGGCGCCTGTCCCACGCCTTCCTCATGGACGTGCCGACCTACCACAAGCCGCTCATCGTGACCGACGCCGCGATCAACATCACCCCCACGCTCTCCGACAAGGCCGACATCTGCCGCAACGCGATCGACCTCGCGCACGTGCTCGGCATCGCCCGGCCCAAGGTCGCGATCCTCTCGGCGGTGGAGAGCGTCAACGAGAAGATCGTCTCCACGACCGACGCGGCTTCGCTGTGCAAGATGGCCGAGCGCGGGCAGATCCCGGGCGCGCTCCTCGACGGGCCCCTCGCGATGGACAACGCGATCAGCCGCGAGGCGGCCGAGATCAAGGGGATCGTCTCGGAGGTGGCGGGCGACGCCGACATCCTGGTGGTCCCGGACCTCGTCTCCGGCAACATGATCGCCAAGCAGCTCACGTTCATGGCGAACGCCGACGCGGCGGGCATCGTCCTGGGAGCGAGGGTGCCGATCGTGCTCACCAGCCGCGCGGACAGCGTGCGCGCGCGCCTGACCTCCTGCGCGCTCGCCGTGCTGCTCGCGACCTCGCGCGGCGCGGCGCCCGAGGCGGCCGGTGGGAGCTGAGGGCCCGGTGACGGGCGACGAGGCCTTCATGCGCGCGGCGCTCGCGCTCGCCGAGGAGGCGGCACGCGCCGGGGAGGTCCCCGTCGGGGCCGTGGTGGTGAAGGAGGGTCGCATCATCGGGCGCGGCTACAACCGGCCCATCTCCGCGGCGGACCCCACGGCGCACGCCGAGATCGTGGCGCTGCGCGAGGCCGCCGCCGCCGAGGGCAACTACCGCCTGCCGGGCTGCGAGCTCTACGTGACGCTGGAGCCGTGCGCCATGTGCGTGGGCGCGATGGTGCACGCGCGCATCGCCCGCGTCGTGTACGGCGCGCGCGATCCGAAGACCGGCGCGTGCGGGAGCATCACGGACCTGCCGGCGCTGGGCAACTTCAACTTCCACGCGCGCTTCGAGGGAGGGCTGCTCGCCGAGGAATGCGGAGCGGTGCTCAGGCGATTCTTCGCCGAGCGCCGCTGAGGCCTCGGGGCGGTAGAATGGCGCTCGCCGCCCGCGAGCCGAAAGCCGCATGACCGATCCCCGCTTCGTCCACCTTCGCCTGCATACCGAGTACTCGATCGTGGACGGCATGGCGCGCGTGGACGACGCGGTCGCCGCCGCGGCCGCCGACGGCATGCCGGCGCTCGCGATCACGGACCTCTCGAACCTCTTCGGCGCGATCAAGTTCCATGAGGCGGCGCGCGCGAGCGGCGTGCAGCCGATCATCGGCTGCGATGTCTGGCTCACCCACGAGCGCAACCGCGACGCGCCCCACCGCGTGCTGCTGCTCTGCCGCGACCGCGCCGGCTTCCTGAAGCTCTGCGACCTCCTCACCCGCGCCCACGCGCAGAACCACTGGCGGGGGCGCGCGGAGGTGAAGCGCGAATGGCTGCGCGGCGGCGAGGGACTCGTCGCGCTCTCGGGCGGGGATGCGGGCGACGTCGCCTCGGCCCTCGCCGCGGGCAACGCCGCCCACGCCGAGGCGCTCGCGCGGGAATGGGCGGCGGACTTTCCCGGGGCGTTCTACATCGAGCTGCAACGGGCGGATCCCGCGCGCAGCGCCACGAGCGTCCAGGCGCTGGCCGCGCTCGCTTCCCGCCTCGCGCTCCCGGTGGTCGCCACGCACCCGATCCAGTTCGTGCGCCGCGAGGACTTCCGGGCCCACGAGGCGCGGGTCTGCATCGCCCAGGGCTACGTGCTGGGCGACAACCGCCGCCCGCGGGACTTCGTCCCGGCGCAGTATTTCAGGACGCAGGCGGAGATGGCCGAGCTCTTCGCCGACATCCCCGAGGCGCTCGAGAACTCGGTGGAGATCGCGCGGCGCTGCGCCTTCGAGTTCGAGCTCGGCAAGACCCGGCTCCCGGACTTTCCGACGCCCCGCGGGGAGTCGATCGAGGAGTTCCTGAGGAGCGAGGCGCGCGCGGGCCTCGAGCGCCGGCTCGCCGCGCTCTACCCCGACCCCGCGCGCCGCGACGGCGAGCGGCCCCGCTACCTCGAGCGCCTCGAGTACGAGACGGGAACCATCGTGCAGATGGGCTTTCCCGGCTACTTCCTGATCGTCGCGGACTTCATCAACTGGGCCAAGACCCACGGCGTGCCGGTGGGCCCGGGGCGCGGCTCCGGCGCGGGGTCGCTCGTCGCCTACGCGCTCGGCATCACGGACCTCGACCCGCTCAAGTACGACCTGCTCTTCGAGCGCTTCCTCAACCCGGAGCGCGTGTCGATGCCCGACTTCGACATCGACTTCTGCCAGGACGGCCGCGACCGCGTGATCGACTACGTGCGCCGGAAGTACGGCGCCGAGAGCGTCTCGCAGATCGCGACGTTCGGCACCATGGCGGCGAAGGCCGTGGTGCGGGACGTCGGGCGCGTGCTCGGCATGCCCTACGGCGAGGTCGACCGGATCGCCAAGCTCGTGCCCTTCGAGCTCGGCATGACGCTCGAGAAGGCGCTCGAGGTCGAGCCGCAGCTGAAGGCCCTCGTGGACGCGGAGGAGGAGGTGCGCGAGCTCATGGACCTTGCCCGCGCGCTGGAGGGCCTCACGCGCAACGTCGGCATGCACGCGGGCGGCGTGCTGATCGCCCCGGGCAAGCTCACCGACTACACGCCGCTCTATTGCGCCGAGGGCTCCGCCGCCACGGTGAGCCAGTTCGACAAGGACGATGTGGAGAAGGTGGGCCTGGTGAAGTTCGACTTCCTGGGCCTCACCACGCTCACCATCATCGCCGAGGCCGAGCGCAGCATCCGCGCCCTGGGCGAGCCGGGCTTCGACATCCAGAAGATCCCCCTCGACGACCCGGCGGCCTACAAGGTCTTCTCCTCGGGCAACACGGTCGCGATCTTCCAGTTCGAATCGCGCGGGATGCGCGACCTCATCATGAAGGCCCGTCCCGACCGGCTCGAGGACCTGATCGCGTTGAACGCGCTCTATCGCCCGGGGCCGATGGACCTCATCCCGGACTTCATCGACCGCAAGCACGGCCGGACGCGCTGGGAGTACCTCGACCCGCGGCTCAAGGACATCCTCGAGCCCACCTACGGCGTCATGACGTACCAGGAGCAGGTGATGACCATTGCCCAGGTGGTCGGCGGCTACACCCTGGGCGGGGCGGACCTGCTGCGCCGGGCCATGGGCAAGAAGAAGCCCGAGGAGATGGCCAAGCAGCGTGCGATCTTCCTCGCGGGCTCGGTCGAGCGCGGGCTCGAGGCGGGCAAGGCGGCGACCCTCTTCGACCAGATGGAGAAGTTCGCGGGCTACGGCTTCAACAAGTCGCACTCCGCGGCCTACGCCCTGGTCGCCTACCAGACCGCGTACCTCAAGGCCCACCATGCGGCCGAGTTCATGGCGGCGAACCTCTCGGCCGTCGTGGACGACACGGACAAGGTGCAGGTGCTTTACGACGACGCGGTGAGGAACGGCCTCGCGATCGCGCCGCCCGACATCAACACGTCGACCTACCGGTTCGTGCCGGTGGACGCGAAGCGCGTGCGCTACGGGCTGGGCGCCGTGAAGGGCACGGGCGAGGGGGCGATCGCGAGCGTCGTGGCCGCGCGCGAGGCGGCCGGGCCCTTCACGGGGCTCGCGGACTTCTGCCGGCGCGTCGACCGCCGGCTGGTCAACCGCCGCGCGATGGAGGCGCTGGTGAAGGCGGGCGCGTTCGACTCGATCGACCCGAACCGCGCGGCCCTCCTCGCCTGCCTCGCGGGCGCCATCGAGTGGGCGGAGAGGAGCGAGCAGTTCGCGGCGCAGACGAGCCTGTTCGGCGGCGACGCCCTCGGCACGGCGGAGGCCTTCGCGATCGCGCCGTGCGCCCCCTGGAGCGAGCGCGACCGGCTGCAGAACGAGAAGCAGGCGCTCGGCTTCTACCTCTCGGGCCACCCGTTCAACGCCTACCGCGACGAGCTGCGCCGCTTCGCGCGCACCCCGCTCTCCCAGATCGCGCCGCAGGGCGAGCCGGTGATGCTCGCGGGCGTGATCTACGGCGTGCAGGTGCGCAACTCCCGCCGCGGCCGCATGGCGATCCTCACGCTCGACGACGGAACCGCGCGCGCCGAGGTGGTCGTTTACGGCGAGCTCTTCCAGGAGCGGCGGGCGGTGATCCAGGAGGACCAGGTCGTGGTGGTGCGCGGGCGGGTCGTTCCCGACGAGTTCTCGGGGGGCTTCCGCATCACGGCCGACGAGATCATGGACCTCGCCGAGGTGCGCTCGGCCCACGCCCGGCTGTTGCGGCTGTCGATCAACGGGCAGGCCGACTCGGCCCGCCTCAAGGCGCTGCTCGCGCAATACGCGGGCGGGCGCTGCAACGTGGCGATCCGCTACCGCAACGCGCGCGGGGAGTGCGACATCCGCCTGCCGGAGAGCTGCCGCGTCAAGGTCTCGGCGCCGCTGCTCGACACGCTGGCCCGATGGCTGGACGAGAAGAACGTCGAGGTCGTCTACTAGACCCCACCTGCCGGGAGGATCGATGGATCTGCAGCTCGAGGGGCGCGCGGCCCTCGTGACCGGTGCGAGCTCCGGGATCGGGCGCGCGATCGCGCGCGGCCTCGCCCTCGAGGGCGCCCGGGTCGCGATCACCGGGCGCCGGCGCGGGAACCTGGAGGCGCTCGCCGCGCAGATCGTGGCCGCGGGCGGCGCCGCGCCCGTGGTCATCGTGCACGACGCGCTCGATCCCGCCTACGTCGAGACCGTCGCCGCGCGCTGCGCCGAGGCCCTCGGCGCGGTCCGCATCCTGGTGAACAACGCGGGCGGCAGCCGCCCCTTCGGGCGCGAGGCGACGGAGCAGCAGTGGGAAGAGGCCCTCACGCTCAACTTCACGCGCCACCGGCAGCTCACGAGCCGGCTCCTCCCCGGGATGATCGAGGGGCGCTGGGGCCGGGTGATCAACATCACGGGAAAGTCCGAGCCCGAGAACGTGAACGGTGCCTTCTGCGCGAAGGCCGCGCTCACGGCGTGGTCGAAGGGCCTGTCGCGCGAGGTGGGGGCGCACGGCATCACGGTGAACTGCATCCCGCCCGGGCGGATCCTGAGCGACCAGATCCTGCGCAACTACACGCCGGAATACCGCGCGCGCCAGTCGGAGCGCGAGATTCCCGTCGGCCGCTACGGCGAGCCCGAAGAGCTCGCCGACCTCGCCGTCTTCCTCGCCTCGCCGCGGGCGGGCTACATCACGGGCGTCGTCTATCCGGTGGACGGCGGCCTGCGCCGTTACCAGTACTGAGCGCCGCGATGTCCCTCCTCGACGCCTCGCGCACCTGGGACGTGCTGGTGCTGGGCGGCGGCAACGCCGCGCTGTGCGCCGCGATCGCCGCGCGCGAGGCCGGGGCTACGGTGCTCCTCGTCGAATCGGCGCCTGCGGCCTGGCGCGGCGGCAACAGCCGGCACACCCGCAACATGCGCACCCTGCACGAGGCGCCGCTCGGGCCGCTCGCCGAGGCCTATCCCGAGGAGGAATACTGGCAGGACCTGGCGAAGGTCACGGGCGGGGCCACCGACGAGAGGCTCGCGCGGCTGGCAATCCGGGGCACGCGGGGCCACTTCGCCTGGATGCGCGGGCACGGCGTGCGCTTCCAGGCCCCGCTCGGGGGCACGCTGCAGCTCGCGCGCACAAACGCGTTTTTCCTCGGCGGCGGCAAGGCGCTGGTGAACGCGTACTACGCGGCGGCCGGGGCCCTGGGGGTGGCGGTGTCCTACGGGACCGAGGTCGTGGACCTCGCGATCGACGACCGTCGCTTCGCTTCCGCGACGGTGGTGCGGGAGGGCGCGACCCACGAGATCCGCGCGCGCGCCGTCGTGGCCGCCGCCGGGGGCTTCGAATCGAACCTCGCGTGGCTGCGGGAAGCCTGGGGTCCCGCGGCGGACAACTTCATCGTGCGCGGCACGCCCTACAACATGGGCGTGGTGCTCAAGCGCCTGCTCGAGAAGGGGGCGCAGGCGGTGGGCGATCCGGCGCAGGGACACTGCGTGGCGATCGACGCGCGCTCGCCGCGCTTCGACGGCGGCATCGTGACGCGCGTGGACGCGGTCTCCCTCGGCATCGTCGTGAACCGCGCGGCGCGCCGTTTCCACGACGAGGGCGAGGACTTCTGGCCGAAGCGCTACGCGGTCTGGGGGCGGCTCGTCGCCGAGCAGCCGGGGCAGACCGGCTACGCGATCATCGACGCGAAGTCCATGGGCCGCTTCATGCCCTCCGTCTTCCCGCCGGTGAAGGCGCGCTCCATCGGCGAGCTCGCGCGCGCCCTCGGGCTCGACGGGGCGGCGCTGGAGGAAACGGTCGCCGCATTCAACGCAGCGGTCCGGCCCGGCGCTTTCGACCACGGGATCCTCGACGACTGCCGCACCGAGGGGCTCGATCCGCCGAAGAGCCACTGGGCGCGGCGCATCGACACGCCCCCCTACTACGCGTGGCCGCTGCGCCCCGGGATCACGTTCACCTACCTCGGCGTGGCGGTCGACGAGACGGCGCGCGTGCGCATGGCCGACGGGAGGACGTCGGCCAACGTCTTCGCGGCCGGCGAGATCATGGCGGGCAACGTGCTGGGCCGCGGCTACCTCGCGGGCATCGGCATGGCGATCGGCACGACGTTCGGGCGCATCGCGGGCGAGGAGGCCGCCCGCCATGTCCGCGGCTAGCGCACTTCCGCTCGAGGAGCTCGTCGCCGAGGCGCAGCGCGTGCTCGCGATCTGCAACGCCTGCCGCTATTGCGAGGGATACTGCGCCGTGTTCCCCGCCCTCGAGCGGCGCCTGGAATTCGACGCGGCCGACGTCCACTACCTCGCCAACCTGTGCCACGACTGCGGCGCCTGCCTCGACGCCTGCCAATATGCGCCGCCCCACGAGTTCGCGCTCGACTTCCCGGCCGTGATGGCCCGGGTGCGCGCCGAAACCTACCGGAAGCACGCCTGGCCCGCGGCGCTGCGCGGCGCCTTCGCGCGCAACGGCGTGGTCGTGGGCACCTGCGTCGCCGCGAGCCTCGCCGGCGCCTTCGGGCTCATCGTGGCCCGGGCCGGGCCGGAGCGCTTCCTCTCGGCGTGGAGCGACGCGCAAGGCTCCTTCTACGCGCTCGTGCCCCACGGGATGCTCGCCTCGGTGTTCGGCGCGCTCTTCGTCTTCGTGCTGCTCGCGCTGGCGGTCGGATTCGCGCGGTTCTGGCGCGGCACGGGCGAACGTGCCGGCGGGCTCCTCGCGCCGCGGGCATCGGGCAGCGCCGCTCACGATGCCCTCACGCTCAGGTACCTCGACGGCGGCGGCGACGGGTGCCCCTATCCGGACGCGAAGCCGTCCTTCGCCCGCCGGCGCTTCCACCACCTCACGTTCTACGGCTTCCTCCTGTGCTTCGCGGCGACCTGCGTCGCGGCGGTCGACCACTATGCTCTCGGGTGGAAGGCGCCGTACCCGTTCCTCAGCCTGCCGGTGCTGCTCGGGACGGCGGGCGGCGCGGGCCTCGTGGCGGGCCCGCTCGGGCTGCTCCGGCTGAAGGCGCTGCGCGATCCGGCGCGCGCGGACCGCCCCGCGACCGCCATGGACGTGGCGTTCCTCCTGCTGCTCCTCGCCACGGCCCTCACGGGCCTCGCGCTGCTCGCCCTTCGCGAGACGCGCGCCATGGGCGCGGCGCTCGCCATCCACCTCGCGATGGTCTTCGCCCTCTTCGCGACCCTGCCCTACGGGAAGCTCGTGCACGCGGTCTACCGCTTCGCCGCGCTCGCGCGCTACCACCTCGAGCGGGACCGCCCGCCGCCGGCGGTCGCCCCGGAATAGAGCGGCCCGATCCGGACCCGGTTCGCGGGATCCTAGACGGTCGGCAGCGCCTCGAAGGTGGAGAACTCGCCCTCGGCCTCGGTCACCTCGAGGCTTTCGACGACGGCGGCCTCGGGCCCGCGCCGCGCCCAGGCGACGACCGCTTCCACGGCCTCGGGCGCCCCGTGCACCACGGCCTCGACGGTGCCGTCGCGCCGGTTGCGCACCCAGCCCGTGACGCCGAAGCGCTGCGCCGCGATCACCGTGGCGTAGCGGAAGCCGACGCCCTGCACGAGCCCGCGCACCAGGATCCGTCGCGTGTGCCGCGGCCTACTCATCGCCCTTCACCCTGCGCCGCGCGCCCTTGGTCACGGATCGCTGCTTCTTCTCCTCGATGCGCCGCTGCCTGGAGGCGAGGGTGGGGCGCGTCGCGACGCGCTTCTTCGGGACGCGGTTCAGGCGCTCGAGGCGCTCGAGGAGCCGCCGGAACGCGGTCTCCCGATTGCGGAACTGCGAGGGCGATTCCTGCGCCATCACGACCACGCCCGAGGGCAGGTGCGTGAGGCGCAAGGCCGAGCGCGTCTTGTTCACGTGCTGGCCGCCGGGGCCGCTCGCGCGGAAGGTCTCCACCACGACTTCGCGCTCGAGCGTGCGGCGGTCGAGGGAATACGGCGGGGGCCGTTGGGGCGTGCGCGTGCTCATGGACCGATAGTGTGCCCCGGCGGCCGGTTACAGGTGTATTGCGCCGCTCGCCCGCGTTGTGAAGACCTTCACAGGCATGTTTCCGCGGATGGAGAAAGATGGCCGCATCGTGGCGGCCGGGCCCGCCCGATACTTCGCCCCGCGAGGCGCACTTGCGAGGCCACGCCCGCCGGAACTCCGGCGGGCGTCGTTTTTTATGGCACGCCGCCTCGTGGCGTTGAGCGGCCGCTGCGGTCCGCTCCAACGCCGTTCCCTGCTCGCTGGCGTTGAGCGGCCGCTGGCGGTCCGCTCCAACGCCGTTCCCGCTGCTCGAAAATCCCCGATATACCTCTACTTGATGCGCATCCCCGGCATCGCCCCGGAATCCGGCGCGAGCAGGTAGATGGCGTTGCCGTCTCCCGCCGCGAGCACCATGCCCTGGGATTCCCCGAAGCGCATCTTGCGCGGCGCGAGGTTGGCGACCATCACCGTGAGGCGCCCCACCAGCTCCTTGGGCGTGTAGACCGAGCGGATGCCCGCGAAGACGGTGCGCTGGCCCACGCCGATGTCGAGCGTGAGCTTGAGGAGCTTGTCCGCGTCGGCCACCAGCTCCGCCTCGACGATGCGGGCGACCCGCAGGTCGACGCGCCCGAAGTCATCGATGGAGATGGTCTCTCCGACGGGCAGCAGCACGGGCGGCTTGGGCGGCTCGACGGGCTCGAGCTTGAATTCCGGGGCCTCGGTCCCGCCCGCGGCCTTCGGCGCCTCGGGCTTCGCCTCGGGCTCGAGGAGCTGGTCGATCTGCTTCGGCTCGATGCGCGAGATCAGATGGCGATACGGCTGCACCTTGTGGCCGGGCTTGAGGGGCGATCCCACGTCCTCCCAGATGAGGGGCCTCGCGAGCGCGAGGAAGGCCTCGACGTCCTCGGCCATCTTCGGCAGCACGGGCTTCAGGTAGATCGTGAGGATGCGGAACAGCTCCAGGTAGAGCGTGCAGAACCACTGGAGCGCCGCGTCCTGGCCGCTTTCCTTGGCGATCTCCCAGGGCTTCTGCTCGTCGACGTACTGGTTCACGCGGTCGGCGAGGAACATCACCTGGCGGATCGCCTTGCCGAACTCGCGCGCCTCGTAGTCCGCGGCGATGGCGTCGGCGAAGCTGCGCACCTCGAAGAGGATCGCGGGCGGATGCTCGTCGTCCGGCTCGGGCGCGGCGAGGCTGCCCCGCATCTTGTGCTTGAGCTCGCGCCCCGCCGAGAGGGGCTCGTCGGTGAGCGCCCCCCCGAAGCGCTTCGCGATGAAGCCCGCGGCGCGGCTCGCGATGTTCACGTACTTGCCGACCAGGTCCGAGTTCACCCGCGCGAGGAAGTCGTCGGGATTGAAGTCGAGGTCCTCCACCCGGGCGTTGAGCTTCGCGGCGAGGTAGTAGCGCACCCACTCGGGGTTCAGGCCCAGGTCGATGTAGCGCTGCGGGCTCACCGAGACGCCGCGCGACTTCGACATCTTCTCGCCCGACAGCTGCAGGAAGCCGTGCACGTACACGTACTCCGGCACCTTGCGGCCGGCGAACTTGAGCATCGCGGGCCAGAAGAGGGTGTGGAAGTAGATGATGTCCTTGCCGATGAAGTGGATCTGCTCGAGCTTGGGGTCGGCGAGGAACTTCGCGAAGTCCTGGCCCTTGCGGTCGAGGAGGTTCTTGAGCGAGGCGAGGTAGCCGATGGGGGCGTCGAGCCAGACATAGAAGTACTTCCCCGGGGCGCCGGGGATCTCGATGCCGAAGTAGGGCGCGTCGCGCGTGATGTCCCAGTCGTTGAGCCCCCCGTCGAGCCACTCGCGCACCTTGTTGGCGACCTCGGGCTGGAGCCGCCCGTCCTGGGTCCAGCCGCGCAGGAACTCCACGCAGCGCGGGTCGGAGAGCCTGAAGAAGAAGTGCTCGGACTTCTTCAGCACCGGCTTCGCCCCCGTGAGCGCGGAGTAGGGATTCCCGAGGTCCGTGGGCGCGTAGACGGCGCCGCAGTTCTCGCAGGAGTCCCCGTACTGGTCCTTCGTCCCGCACTTGGGGCATTCGCCCTTGATGTAGCGGTCCGGGAGGAACATGCCCTTCACCGGGTCGAAGAACTGCTCGATCGTCTTCGTCTCGATGAAGCCGTTCGCCTGGAGCGCGAGGAAGATCTCCCCGGAGAGCTCCCGGTCCTCGGGCGAATGGGTGCTGTGGAAGTTGTCCCAGCTGATGCCGAAGCGCTGGTAGTCGCGCCGGTGCGACTCGGCGACCTTGGCGATGAGCTCCTCGGGGGTGGTGCCCTCGGCTTCGGCCTTGAGCATGATCGGCGCGCCGTGGGCGTCGTCGGCGCACACGAAGGTCACCCGGTGTCCCTGGAGCCGCTGGAAGCGCACCCAGATGTCCGCCTGGACGTACTCCATGATGTGGCCGATGTGGAACGGCCCGTTGGCGTACGGAAGCGCGGTGGTGACGAATAGCTTGCGAGGCATTGAGGAGGACGAGTCGGGGCTCCGCGATGATAGCAAATTGCATTAAGATTACCGGTTCACCTCCACCCTATTCCCCCCTCGCGCGCATGGCCACCACCGAGAAGGACGTCCTCGCGGCGCTCTCCGAGCTGATCGACCCCGTCACGGGCCGCAACTACGTCGAGTCGAAGAGCGTGAAGAACGTGAAGATCGACGGCGACCGCGTGAGCCTCGACGTGCTCCTCGGCTACCCGGCCCGCGGCGTGCTCGAGGCCGTGCGCCGCCAGGTCGCCGAGCGCCTGGGCAAGCTCCCCGGCGTCGCCCACGCGGCCGTGAACGTCTCCTCGAAGATCGTCTCGCACGCCGTGCAGCGCGGCGTGAAGCTCGTCCCGGGCATCAAGAACATCGTCGCGGTGGCCTCCGGCAAGGGCGGCGTGGGCAAGAGCACGACCGCCGTGAACCTCGCCCTGGCGCTCGCCGCCGAGGGCGCGACGGTCGGCATGCTCGACGCCGACATCTACGGACCCTCGCAGCCCATCATGCTCGGCATCACGGGGCGCCCCTCGTCGAAGGACGGCAAGACGATGGAGCCCCTCGAGGGCCACGGCATCCAGGCGATGAGCGTGGGCTTCCTCATCGAGCAGGACACGCCCATGGTCTGGCGCGGCCCCATGGTCACCCAGGCCCTCGAGCAGCTGCTCACCGAGACCCGGTGGCGCGACCTCGACTACCTCGTGGTGGACCTGCCCCCGGGCACGGGCGACATCCAGCTCACCCTGGCGCAGAAGGTGCCCGTCACCGGCGCGGTCATCGTCACCACCCCCCAGGACATCGCCCTCATCGACGCGCGCAAGGGCCTCAAGATGTTCGAGAAGGTGGGCATCCCGATCATCGGGATCGTGGAGAACATGGCGATCCACATCTGCTCCAAGTGCGGCCACGCCGAGCACATCTTCGGCTCGGGCGGCGGCGAGAGGATGTGCCACGACTACGACGTCGAGTTCCTGGGGAGCCTCCCGCTCGACATCCGCATCCGCGAACAGGCCGATTCCGGCAAGCCCACCGTCGTCGCCGACCCCGAGGGGCCGATCGCGGCCATCTATCGCGACATCGCCCGCAAGGTCGCCGCGCGCATTGCCCGCCAGTCCGAGGACCGCTCCGCCGTCTTCCCGAAGATCGTCATCCAGAACACTTAAACGCCCAACATTGAAAGCGATCGGGGCGATCGTTGGAGCGGACGACAAGTCGCCGCTCAACTCCGCGAGCAGGGAACCATGAGCATCAAGAGCGACAAGTGGATCCGCCGCATGGCGGAGGAGCACCGCATGATCGAGCCGTTCGAGGCCGGGCAGGTGCGCTCCGTCGACGGCCGGCGCATCGTCTCGTACGGCACGTCGAGCTACGGCTACGACATCCGCTGCTCGGACGAATTCAAGATCTTCACCAACATCAACTCCACGATCGTCGACCCGAAGGAGTTCGACGAGAAGTCGTTCGTGGACTTCAAGGGGCCGGTGTGCATCATCCCGCCCAACTCCTTCGCGCTCGCCCGCACGGTCGAGTACTTCCGCATCCCCCGGAACGTCCTCACAGTATGTTTAGGAAAATCGACCTACGCGCGCTGCGGCATCATCGTGAACGTGACGCCCTTCGAGCCGGAATGGGAGGGCTACGTGACGCTCGAGTTCTCGAACACCACGCCGCTGCCCGCGAAGATCTACGCCAACGAAGGCGTCGCGCAGGTGATCTTCTTCGAGTCCGACGAGGTCTGCGAGACCTCCTACGCCGACCGGGGCGGCAAGTACCAGGGCCAGAAGGGCGTCACGCTGCCGAAAATGTGACGCAGCGCACAGCCCGGGAACCTCGCGCCACGAATTGCGACAAAAAAGTTGCAACGGGCGCGATCTTTTGCCCTATACTTCGCGCGTTTTTTCCCGGCATGGCGCGAGCCGCTTCCTTTCGCCGGGCTTTCCGAGCCCCCCAAGGAGGGGATGTGAAGGAGGTCATCATGACAGGAGCGAGGAACCCGGGCGGGCTGCCGGGACGCATTCCCGCCGGCGCGCGTTCCGCGCCCGGTCCTTTCGCCTTCTCCCGTCGCCAGAGACGCCGATGCCCCGAACCGCCACGATAAAGAGGCTGCGGCCGCAGCCCGAGTTCCCCCTCGATTCCCATCCGGAAGTCAGCCTCGACTTCACGCGCCTCAAGCAGTACCTCGCGAGGCACCCCTACAAGAAGCCGATCCTCCTCATCGACCTGGACATCGTGCGCGCCAAGACGCGGCGGTTCCGGGCGGCGCTCGCGCGCGTGCGGCCCCATTTCGCGGTCAAGGCGAACCCCGATCCCCGCGTCCTCAAGGTGCTGATCCAGGAGGGCGCCGGCTTCGAGATCGCCTCCATCGCCGAGCTCGACGTGCTGATCGGCCTGGGCGTGCCTCCCGCCGAGATCTTCTACTCCAACCCCATGAAGTCGCGCGCCTACCTCGAGTACGCGGCGGGCAAGGGGGTGGAGTGGTTCGTGGTGGACAGCGTGGAAGAGATCCGCAAGGTCCAGTCGGTGAAGGCCGACGCGAAGCTCTACCTGCGCATCGACGCGCCCAACATCGGCAGCGACTGGCCGCTCGCGGGCAAGTTCGGCGCCCACATGAACGACGTTCCGGAGCTGATCGAGGCGGCGGTCGCCTGCAAGGCGGACCTCGCGGGCGTCACCTTCCACGTGGGCTCCCAGTGCCTCAACCCCGAGAACTGGCGGGTGGGCATGGAGCGGGCGCGCAAGGTCTTCGCCTCGATGCGCGCCGTGGGTCTCAAGCCCCGGCTGCTCAACCTGGGCGGCGGCTACCCGGTGCGCCACGTGAAGCCGATCCCCTCCATCGAGACCATCGCCGAGGTGATCAACAAGGAGCTGCGCCACTTCGGACCGGAGATCCAGGTGATCGCCGAGCCCGGGCGCTACCTCGTCTCCGACGCGGGCTACTTCATCTGCCGCGTGGTCGGCACGGCCACGCGCAACAACCAGCGCTGGATGTACTGGGACGCGGGCGTCTTCGGGGGCGTCATCGAGACCACCGAGGGCCTGCGCTACAACATCTACACCGAGCGCGACGGCGAGCCGGTGGCCTGGAACGTCGCGGGCCCGACCTGCGACTCGGTCGACGTGGTGATGCGCGACGAGCTCTTTCCCGCCGACCTGCAGGAAGGCGACATGATCTTCATCAAGAACGCCGGCGCCTACACCACCGCCTACGCGAGCAACTTCAACGGCTTCCCGCTGCCCGAGGTGGCGACATTGGGCAGTTAGCCGGCCCCGATTGCGGGAGCCGCGTCCGCGCGAGCTCCGACCGCCAGGGCGCCATGGCGCACCTCGCCGGCGTGCGCGGCTAGTGGCGCAGGACTTCTGGGCGTCCAGCGGCTACCGGCTCCTCGAGCGAGGGACCGAGGGGCTCCGCGCAACCGATGCGTGGCTCGCAAGCTTCCTCGCGCGCGAGGAGCTCGCGCCGCCGGCGCAGGCCGGGCCCCGCGAGCGGGCGCTGCATGCCCGCCTCGCCGCGGATCCGCGCGTCCCCGCCGCGCCCGCCGAGCTCGAAGCCGTGGAGGATCGAGATGCGCGCGAGAACTGGCGCGCGTTCCTTCGCTTCCGCGACCGCGTGGCCGCGCATCCGACGCTCGAGGCGTGCTACCGCGACCTCTTCCGGGCCGGCGATGTGGACATCGCGCCGGTGTTCGTGGACGCCCTGACGCAGGCCATCGTGCGCTCCATGCTCGAAGGGACCGAGGACGCCTGGCTCTGCCGCGCCGGCGAGATGCTCTTCCGGCGCCAGCGCCTCGCGGCAGAGGGCGGGCGCCTGCTCGCGGCCGATGCCGAAACCGTCGAGCGCTATGCCGAGACCGGCGGCTTCGGCGAGGTGGGGCGCCTCATGCGCAAGGCGAACGTCGCGACCGCTCCCGTGAAGATGGACGTGCTCGACGCCGGAAACGCGCCGCTCTATTTCCTGCGCGACGAGCTGCACGGCTTCGTCCTCGACCTCGGCGCCGAAGGCGAGGGCGCCCGCGCGCTCGGCCGCGTGCTCGAGCGCTGGGTGGCCCACATGGCGGGAGTCGCGGTCGTCATCGAGCCCGCGGCCCGGGTCGACGACGAGCGCTGGCGCTGGCACGTCGGGCTCGACTTGGACTCCAGCGCGATCCTCGACGCCTTGTACCGCGGCGAGGCGGTCGCGGGCGCGGACCTCGAGCGGCTGGCCCTTCTCTTCCGGCTGCGCTTCCGCGATCCGGGGCAGGCCGCGCCCGAGGCTGCCGACCGCCCGGTCTATCTGGGCCTCGCCTGCCGCCCCGACCGCACGCTGAAGGTGAAGCCCCAGAACCTGCTCGCGAACCTGCCATTCTCGGCCCCGGCGGCCACGGGCGGCGGGTAGAATCGAGCCTTGTCCGGGAAACCGCAAGCCGCCATGACCGCCACGCTGCAGGACACGACCACGTTCATGCTGAGCCGGGAAATCGAGCTCCTGATGGCGGAGCGCGCCCGGCTGCTGCGCGTGGCGGGGGCCGCGGCCCAGTTCGTGGCAGTGATGGACGGCGGCAGCCTTCCCGAGAAGGTGGCCACCGAGGCGGAGATCCTGGCCGAGAGCGTGAACGCGCTGCCCGAGGACACGCTGAAGGACGCCCTCGTGTCCATCACCACCGCCGGCCCGTCGCCGTGAGGAGGCACCCATGAATCCCGACGCGTTCAACATGAGCATTCGCCAGTTCCTGAAGAGGGTCGGCGTGCATTCCCAGCGCGAGATCGAGGCGGCGGTGGAGAAGGCGATCGGCGCCGGGCGCCTCAAGGGCGCCGAGAAGCTGCCCGTGAAGATGACGCTCACCCTCGGCGGCACCGACCTCTCGGTCACCTTCGACGACGAGATCGAGCTGGAATGAACCCCGGGGCGCCGGCCGGCGGCGTCGCTTGGGGGGACATCGAGGCCGCGGCCGCGCGGCTCGAGGGCGTGGCCCACCGCACTCCCGTGGCCACCTCGCGGCAGTTCGACGCGCTCGCGGGCTGCGAGGCGTACTTCAAGTGCGAGAACCTCCAGCGCATGGGCGCGTTCAAGTTCCGCGGCGCCTACAACGCGCTCGCCTGCCTCGACGAGGGGGCGCGGGGCCGCGGCGTCGTGGCGTTCTCCTCCGGCAACCACGCCCAGGCGGTGGCGCTCGCGGGGCGCCTCCTCGGCATCCCCGCCACCATCGTGATGCCCGTGGACGCGCCGAAGGTGAAGGTGGACGCGACGCGCGGCTACGGCGCCGACGTCGTCCTCTACGATCGCGCGGGCGGCGAGAGCCGCGAGGCGGTCGCCGAGCGCATCGCGAACGACCGGGGCGCCACGCTCGTCCCGCCCTTCGACCACCGGGACGTGATCGCGGGCCAGGGCACGGCGGCGAAGGAGCTCCTCGAGGACGTGGGCCCGCTCGACTTCCTCTTCGTGTGCTGCGGCGGAGCGGGGCTGCTCTCGGGATGCGCGGTGGCCGCGAGCCACCTTTCGCCCGGCACGCGCTCGATCGGCGTGGAGCCGGCCGCGGGCGACGACGCGGCGCGGTCGCTGCACACCCGCACGCTGCAGCGCGTGGACAACCCCGTCACGATCGCGGACGGGGCGCGCACCGCCTCGCTGGGCGCGCTCACGTTCCCGCTGGTGCTGCGCCACGTGCACGACATCATCACCGTGACCGACGCGCAGCTCGTCGAGGCGATGCGTTTCCTCTGGGAGCGGATGAAGCTGGTGGCCGAGCCCACGGGGGCGCTCGCCACCGCGGGCGTGCTCTCGGGCAAGATCGACGTGCGCGGCCGGCGCGTCGGCATCATCCTGTCCGGGGGCAACGTGGATCTGAAGGCCATGGCCTCGCTCTTCGCTTGAGCGCGCTGCCGCGGCTGGGAGCCGCGGTCCCGCGCCGGGCGAGCCCCGTGGCCCGCGCGCTGGGACGCGCCGCCCTCGCGCTCCTCGGGTGGCGCGTCGAGGGGGCCATCCCCGACCTGCCCAAGTTCGTGATCGCCGTGGCGCCCCACACCTCCAACTGGGACTTCGTGGTGGGCGCGGCGGCGATGCTCGCGCTCGACATCGATCTCGCGTTCCTCGGCAAGCACACCCTCTTCCGCGGCCCGCTCGCGCCCCTCATGCGCTGGCTGGGCGGCATTCCCGTGGACCGCACGGGCCCGCACGGCGTGGTCGCGGAATCGGCGCGCGCCTTCCGCGGCGTGGAGCGGCGCGTGCTCGCCCTCGCGCCCCAGGGCACGCGCAAGGGCCAGGGGCGCTTCCGCAGCGGCTTCCTGCACATCGCGCGGGAGGCGGGCGTCCCGGTCGTGCCCGCCGCCCTCGACTACGCGACGCGGGTCGTGCGCATCGGACCGCCCTTCGAGCCGACCTCGGATCCGCAGGCGGACCTCGCGCGCTTCGAGGCCCATTTCGCCGGGGTCCGGGGCAAGCGCACGCGCCGGATCGCCGGGCGCGCGGACCTATAATCGGGCCGTCGCCGGAGCGCCGCCGTGAACCTCCTCGCCCTCCTCGTGAGCCTCCTCGGGCAGCACGCGTGGCCGCCGCCGCCGCGCCAGCCGCTGATGGCCTTCTACGGGCGCATGTGCCTGTCGGCGGCGAAGCGGCTCGACGCGGGCGACCGCAACTCGGGGATCGTCGCGTGGCTCGCGCTCATGTTCGGCGTGATGATCCCCGCGGGGCTCGTGACCGTGGCCGCCGCGGCGATCCACCCGTTCGCGCTTTGGCTCCTCGACATCGTCGTGCTGTACGGGAGCCTGCGGTTCCTGGGGACCGTGGGCGAGCTCGCCGCGATCGAGAAGAGGCTGCGCGACGGCGACGTCGCGGGCGCGGCCCGGCGCCTTTCCCAGTGGCAGGGCGTGGCGGTCGACGCCGACGACGCGGGGTCCGTCGCGCGTCTCGCGGCCGAGCACGCGCTGCGGGAGGCGCACCACGGGGTGTTCGCGCCCCTCTTCTGGTACCTCGTGCTTCCCGGGCCGCTGGGCCTCGTCCTTTACCCGCTCGCCTGGCGGGCGGCGACGAGCTGGGAGGGCCTCGCCGACCCGCAGGAGCGCGACTTCGGCTGGTTCGCCGCGCGCGCCTTCCGCGCGATCGACTGGATCCCGCAGCGCCTGACCGCCTTCGCCTTCGCGGTGGTCGGCGATTTCGAGGACGCGATCTATTGCTGGCGCTCCCAGGCCGCGGCCTGGATCCGTCCGGAGGAGGGCATCGTGCTCGCGAGCGGCGCCGGGGCCCTCGGCGCCCGCCTCGGCGACCCCGTCTCCGAGAACGGGGCGATCGTCGCGCGCCCGGCCCTGGGCGTGGGCGAGGGCGCGCGCGAGGATTCGCTCGCGAGCCTCGAGGGGCTGCTGTGGCGGGCGCTCGCTCTGTGGCTCGTCGTGTACCTGCTCGACGCCGCGCTGCGCTACGCCTGATCGCCGCGCGACCCCGCGGCGGCGCCCGGCGGCCGCTCTTGCGAAAGTGCTAGGCTGCACCCATCTCCGGAGGCAACGGAGGTGATCCCATGCCCGCAGTGCGCCCGGCCGCCGTGGCCGGCAGTTTCTACCCCGGCGAGCCCGCCGCGCTGGCCGCCGAGGTCGCCGCCCATCTGGCCGCCGCGGCGCCCGATGCCGGCGAGCGCGCCCCCAAGGCGATCATCGCGCCGCACGCCGGCTACATCTATTCGGGACCGATCGCGGCGAGCGCCTACGCGCGCCTCGCGCCGCTCGCGGGGCGCGTGCGCCGGGTCGTGCTCGCCGGGCCCGCCCACCGGGTCTACGTCCGCGGCGCGGCCGTGCCTTCGGCGGCGGCCTTCGCCTCTCCCCTGGGCGCGGTCGCCCTCGACGTGGAGGCGATCGAGTCGATCCGGCGCTTCGCGTGCGTCGAGGTGAGCGATCGCGCGCACGCGCTCGAGCACTCGCTCGAGGTGCACCTGCCGTTCCTGCAGGCCGTGCTGGGCGCCTTCCGCCTCGTGCCGATCGTCGTCGGCGACGCCTCGCCCGACGAGATGGCCGCGCTCCTCGAAGCGCTCTGGGGCGGCGAGGAGACGCTCGTCGTCGTGAGCTCGGACCTGTCCCATTACCTGCCGTACGAGGCGGCGCGCCGGCGCGACGGCGGCACTGCGCGCTCGATCCTCGGGCTCGAGCCGGGCCTCGAGCCGGAGGACGCGTGCGGTGCGGCGCCCATCAACGGCCTGCTCGAAGTGGCGCGCCGGCGCGGCCTCGAGGCGCGCCTCGTGGACCTGCGCAACTCGGGCGACACCGCGGGCGACCGCGACCGGGTCGTGGGCTACGGCGCCTTCGCCTTCCACGAGGCGAGCCGTGGCTGAGCGCGAGCGCCGCGGGCGCGTCCTGCTCGGCATCGCGCGCGAGGCCCTCGCCGACGGCCCGAACGCGCGTGCGGCGCGCCAGTGGGACGAGGAGTGGCTTCGAGCCACGGCGGCGAGCTTCGTGACGCTGCGCGAAGGCGGCGAGCTGCGCGGATGCATCGGCACGGTGGACGCGCACCGGCCCCTGGGCGACGACGTCGCCCACAACGCCCGCGCGGCGGCCTATCGCGACCCGCGCTTCCCGCCCGTCACTGCCGACATCCGCGACCGCCTCGAGGTGGAAGTGTCGGTCCTGTCGGCGCGCGTGCCGATCGAGGCGGCGAGCGAGGCCGAGCTCGTCGCGCTGCTGCGTCCCGGCGTGGACGGCCTCGTGCTGGAGTACGAGGAGCTGCGCGCGACGTTCCTGCCCCAGGTCTGGGAAAGCCTCCCCGACCCGGTCGATTTCCTCGCGGAGCTGCGCCGCAAGGCGGGGCTGCCCGTGCGCTTCTGGCACCCGCGGCTCGCCGTGTCGCGCTACACCGTGGAGAAGTACCGGTGACCGCGCGCGTGCCCGAGCCCATCGAGGAGCCGCTCCACCCGGGAAGGTGGTGGCACCGCCTCGACGACGGGCGCGTGCAGTGCGACCTGTGCCCGCGCGAGTGCCGGCTGCACGAGGGCCAGCGCGGCGCCTGCTTCGTGCGCGCGCGGGTGGGCGACGCGATGGTGCTCACGACCTACGGGCGCTCGTCGGGCTTCTGCATCGATCCCATCGAGAAGAAGCCGCTCAACCATTTCCTGCCGGGCAGCGCCGTGCTCTCGTTCGGCACCGCGGGATGCAACCTCGCGTGCAAGTTCTGCCAGAACTGGGACATCTCGAAGTCGCGCGACATGGACCGGCTCATGGACCGCGCCTCGCCCGAGGCGATCGCGCGCGCGGCCGCCGAGAGCGGCTGCGCGAGCGTGGCCTTCACCTACAACGACCCGGTGATCTTCGCCGAGTACGCCATGGATTGCGCCGACGCGTGCCGGGACGCCGGCGTGCGCACGGTGGCGGTCACGGCGGGGTACATCTCCCCGGAGCCGCGGCGCGAGTTCTACGCGAAGATGGACGCGGCGAACGTGGACCTGAAGGGCTTCACCGACGAGTTCTACGTGAAGCTCACCGGCGCGCACCTCGCCCCGGTGCTCGACACGCTCGCCTACCTGCACCACGAGACGAAGGTCTGGCTCGAGATCACGACGCTGCTCATCCCCGGGCGCAACGACTCCGACGCCGAGATCCGCGAGGAAAGCCGCTGGATCCGCCGCGAGCTCGGCCCCGACGTGCCCGTGCACTTCACCGCGTTCCACCCGGACTTCAAGATGCTCGACACGCCTGCGACCTCGGCGGCGAGCGTCGCCCGCGCGCGGCGCATTGCCCTCGACGAGGGGCTGCACTACGTCTACACGGGCAACGTGCACGACCGGGAAGGGGGCACGACCTGCTGCCCCGGCTGCGGCGCGGCGCTCATCGAGCGCGACTGGCACCACATCGGCGCCTATCGCCTCGCCGGCGACGGCACCTGCCCCGACTGCGGCACCGCGATCGCCGGGGTCTTCGTTCCTTTCGACCGCAAGGCGCAGTTCGGCCGCCGGCGCATCCCGCTCGCGATCGGCCGCTAGGACCTCAGCGCGTCCATTCCGGGTGCTCCTCGTGCAGCTCCCGGTGCTGCTCGATGAGCACCTGGTAGAACGAGAGGCGCTCGGCGCTGATCTCGCCGCGCTGCGCCGCCTCGATCACCGCGCAGCCCGGCTCCCCGAGGTGGGCGCAGTCGTTGAACTTGCAGCGCCCGAGCCACGGGCGGAACTCGCGCATCGCCTCCCCGATCTGGTCCTCGGTGAGGTGGAACAGGCCGAAGGACTGGAAGCCCGGCGTGTCGATGATCGCGCTGTCGCGGTCGAGGCGGTAGATCCTCGAGAACGTGGTGGTGTGGGTGCCGGCGTTGAGCGTGCCGGTGAGCTCGCCCACGCGCGCCACGTCCGAGAGCACGAGCGCGTTGACGGTCCGCGACTTTCCCATGCCGCTCTGGCCCACGAGGAGCGTGAGCCTGCGGTCGAGGTAGGGGCGCAGCGGCTGCGCGCCGTCGAACTTGGCCGACATGCTGATGACCGTATAGCCGATCGCCTCGTAGTTGCGCAGCGAAGCGAGCGCCGCGGCGTGCTCCGGCAGGTCGCTCTTGTTGAGGGCGACGATCACGGGGATGCGCGCCGCCTCGCAGGCGACGAGGGAAAGGTTGAGGAACGCCTCGCTGAACGGCGGCTGCGGCGCGAGGAGGATCACGACCTGGTCGACGTTGGCCGCGAGCGTCTTCTCGCGCCACTGGTCCGAGCGGTACAGCAGGTTGCGGCGCGTGCCCACCCGCTCGATCGATCCCTGGGCCGAGCCCGTGAGGCGCACCTCGACGAAATCGCCGCACGTGGCGTCCTGCTTCTTGCCCTTGCGGGTGCACACGATCTGGCGCTTGTCGGCGAGCTCGACGAGGAACTCGCGGCCGAAGTCGGCGATCACCCGCCCCTCGACGACGACCTGCTGCTCCCTCTCCCTGCGGGTCGTCATCCGCCGTCAGATCTCGAACAGGGCGTCGAGCTTGGCAGCGCAGATGAAGTCGTTCTCCGACAGCCCGCCGATCGCGTGCGTCACGTACGACACGCGGCATTGGTTGTAGCCCACCAGCAGGTCGGGGTGGTGGTCCTCGCGGTGCGACACCCACGCCGCGGCGTTCACGAAGGCCATCGTCTCGAAGTAGTTGCGGAAGCGGTAGGTCTTGGCGATGGCGCCGGCCTCGAGCGCCCACCCCTCGAGGCCCTTGAGCAGGGGCCGCACCTGCTCGGGCGAGAGGGGCGCGACACCTCCCTCGCAGGGCTTGCACTTCTTGCGCGCGAGCTCGTTCATGAGGCGTTCCGCTACAGGGTCGACAGGGCTCCGCGGCCGCGCCGCAGGTGGTCGATGCGCAGCGCCGCGGGGGGATGGGAATCATACACCAGCGAGTGCAGCGGGTCGGGCGTGAGCGTGGAGGCGTTGTCGCGGTAGAGCTTGGCGAGCGCGCTCACGAGGTCCTCGGCGTTCGCGTGGCTCGCGGCGAACGCGTCCGCCTCGAACTCCTGGCGGCGCGCGAGCAGGCTCGAGAGCGGCTGGAAGGGGAACGTGAACACGGGGACGATGAGCGCGAAGCCCGCGAGCGCCGCGCCGATGCCGGGGGCCGGCAGGCGCAGGGCCCCGTAGAAGGCCGGCTCGCCGTAGAGCCAGCCGAGGATCGCGAGCAGCAGCAGGGCGAGCGCGAAACGGATCGCGAGCAGGCGCGGGATGTGGCCGCGCGCGAAGTGGCCCAGCTCGTGGGCGAGCACGGCCTCGATCTCCGCGGGCGTGAGCCGCTCCATGAGGGTGTCGAAGAAGACGATGCGCTTCTGGGCGCCGAAGCCGGTGAAGTAGGCGTTGCCGTGGCTCGAGCGCCTCGAGCCGTCCATCACGTACAACCCCCCCGAGCGGAAGCCGCAGCGCTCGAGCAGCGCCTCGATGCGGCGGCGCAGCTCGCCCTGCTCGAGCGGCGTGAAGCGGTTGAAGAGCGGCGCGATCCAGCGCGGGAAGATCGTCACCAAGAGCAGCGTGAAGAGCATCCACGCGACCCACGTGTAGAGCCACCAGTAGCGCCCCGCGGCCTGCACGAACCAGAAGACGGCGAGCAGCAGCGGCGTGCCGAGCGCCGCGGCCAGCGCCGCGGACTTCGCGATGTCGGCGACGAAGAGCGCGGGCGTCGTGCGGTTGAAGCCGTAGCGCGTCTCGATCACGAAAGTGCGCCACGCCTCGAAGGGGAGTGTGGCGAGCGTGCTCGCGAGGATCACGCCGAAGACCGTGGCGAGCTCGCGCACGCGCCCCGGGCCGAGGAGCCTCGCGCTCAGCGCGTCGATGGCCGCCACGCCCCCGCCGAGCGTGAGGGCGAGCAGCACCGCGCCGTCGACGGCCCACGTCTCGGCGATGCCGAGGCGCTGCTTGTCGAGCGTGTAGTCGGCCGCCTTGCGGTGCGCCTCGAGCGGGATCAGCGCCTCGAAGTCGGCGGGCACGCGGTCGCGATGCAGGGCCACGTGGCGCCGCTGGCGCAGCGCGAGCCAGGTGCGCCAGGCGAGCGCGGCGACCACGAAGGCGGCGAATACGGCGGAAAAGGAGGTGGCGGTCAATTGGCTTGGAGGTTACGCGCCCGCCGTGACACAATCGGCGCGAGGCGCGAGACCCGGATCTCATGGCACAGGCGACGCAGGACAGGACCCCGCTGGTCTGGATAGACATGGAGATGTCCGGGCTCGTTCCCGACCGGGACCGCATCCTCGAGGTCGCGATGGTGGTCACCGACGCGGACCTCGACACCATCGCCGAGGCGCCCGTCTACGTGATCCACCAGCCCGACGAGGTGCTCGAGGCGATGGACTCGTGGAACAAGGCGACGCACGGCAAGTCGGGGCTGGTGGACCGCGTGCGGGCCTCGACGTTCACCGAGGCCGAGGTCGAGGCGCGGCTCATCGAGTTCCTGAAGCCGATCGTTGCCGAGCGCACGGCCCCGCTCGCGGGCAACACCGTGCACCAGGACCGGCGCTTCATGGCCCGCTACATGCCGGCCTTCGACCGGTACCTGCACTACCGCATCGTCGACGTCTCGACGCTCAAGGAGCTCGCCCGGCGCTGGCGCCCGGACGTGCTGCAGGGCGTGGCGAAGGAGGAACGCCACGAGGCCCTCGCGGACGTGTACGAGTCGATCGAGGAGCTGCGCCACTACCGGCGCCACTTCCTGCGCCTGGAGGCGGGCGGCTAGGGTCGGGGCGCTCAAGAGGCGCGCGCCCAGCCGCGCGAGCGCTCCACGGCGCGCCGCCATTCGCCGAGCCGCGCGGCCGCCTCGTCGCGCGCCATGCGCGGCTCGAACTCGCGCTCGCGCTCCCAGAGCGAGGCGATCTCCGCCGCGTCCTTCCAGAAGCCCGTGCCGAGGCCGGCGAGGTAGGCCGCCCCGAGGGCCGTGGTCTCGGTGACGCGCGGGCGCACGACCGGCACGCCGAGCAGGTCCGCCTGCAGCTGCATGAGCAGCCCCGAGGCCGTGGCGCCCCCGTCGACGCGCAGCTCCGTGAGGGCGATGCCCGAGTCGGCGGACATCGCCTCGATGAGCTCGGCGGCCTGCATCGCGATCGCCTCGAGGGTCGCGCGGGCGAGGTGGGCGCGCGTCGTCCCCCGCGTGATCCCGACGATCGCCCCGCGCGCGTGCGGGTCCCAGTGGGGGGCGCCCAGGCCCGCGAGGGCCGGCACGAAGTGCACGCCCCCCGTGTCCGGCACGCTCGAGGCGAGCGCCTCGATGTCGGCGGCGCGCGCGATGAGCCCGAGCCCGTCGCGCAGCCACTGGATCGCCGCCCCCGCGATGAAGACGCTGCCCTCGAGCGCGTAGGTCGCGGCGCCGTCCCCGCGCCATCCCACGGTCGCGACGAGGCCGTTCGCGGAGGCGGCCGCGCGTGCGCCGGTGTTCATCAGCAGGAAGCAGCCCGTGCCGTAGGTGTTCTTCGCCATGCCCGGGCGGTGGCACGCCTGCCCGAAGAGCGCCGCCTGCTGGTCGCCCGCGAGGCCCGCGATCGGGATCCCGCGGGGCAGCCCCTCGCACGCGGTCTCGCCGAAGGCCCCGCTCGAGGCCACCACGCGCGGCAGCACCGCGCGCGGAACGCGCAGGATCGCGAGCAGCTCCTCGTCCCAGTCGAGAGCGTGGATGTCGAAGAGCAGGGTGCGCGAGGCGTTGCTCGCGTCGGTCACGTGGGCCGCGCCTCCCGTGAGCTGCCAGGCGATCCAGGAATCGACCGTCCCGAAGGCGAGCTCGCCCGCGTCGGCCCGCGCCCGGGCCCCGGGAACATGCTCGAGGAGCCAGGCGAGCTTCGTCCCGGAGAAGTACGGATCGAGCACGAGGCCGGTCTTGCGGGTGAAGACCGGCTCCAGCCCCGACTGTCGCAGAGCGTCACATCGGGACGCGGTGCGTCGGTCCTGCCACACGATCGCGTTGGCCACCGGACGGCCCGTGGAGCGTTCCCACAACACCGTCGTCTCCCGCTGGTTGGCGATCCCGATGGCGGCGACGTCGCGCGGCCCCAGAGAGGCCCCCGCGAGGGCCCGGGCGGCCACGTCCCGCTGGGTCTGCCAGATCTCGAGGGCGTCGTGCTCGACCCAACCGGGCTGGGGGAAGATCTGGCGGAATTCTTGCTGGGCCATTCCCAGGATTCGGCCGTCATGCCCGAAGGCGATGGCGCGCGAGCTGGTGGTGCCCTGGTCGAAGGCGAGCACGGCCTTCATCGAAAGAAGCGGGCTCCGGCTTTTTGGTTCTCGCGGCGATCATACGTTAAAATCCGCCTCGGGCATCCGGAATCGCAGGAGGGTTCGTGGGACTTCTGGACGATCTGAAGAAGCAGGCTGACGCCCTCAAGGCGCAGGACGTCGACAAGACCGAGAGCATGCGCTCGACCGCGGTGGCGGTCGACCACGCCCTGCGGAGGACCTTCATCTACCTGAACGACCTGGGCAAGCAGCTCAACGTCGTGCAGATGCCGAGCCCGTTCGCGTTCGAGCTCGCGACCGTCGGCAAGATCGACGGGCTCGTGATCAAGGACTTCTTCTGCGACTTCCGCTCGAAGCACTTCATCGACAAGGACTACTACGGCGAGGTGCAGGTGGGCTACCGCTGCTTGTCCGACAAGGTGCTCACGGTGAAGAAGGGACCGGACGACATGGAGAAGTTCCGGGACATCCTCTGGCAGTCGAACATCGAGCACAAGAGCGAGCAGTTCCGCAACGAGCGCAAGGTCATCACCCACGAGGTCTTCCGGGTGAAGTGCGACTTCCGCGTCCAGGCGAAGATCGAGGGCGACCACGAGACGGGCAAGATGAAGATCGCCACGAAGAACGTGGGCGGCTTCACCGTGGACGTCTTCAACCTCCTCGCCCAGGAGATGAACGACCAGGGGGTCGAGGAGTTCGCGAAGTACCTGATCGGGCGGCCGAACCAGTGGGCCGAGGTGGTCAAGCGCTCGGTGCTCAGTCCGAAGCCGACCGGCGCCCCGGCGCCGCGCCCCAAGACGGAGCCCCAGTACGTGGTGCACAAGGCGCCGCCGGAGCCCACCGCCGAGGAGAAGCGCGGGCTGCTGGGCTCGCTCAAGTCCCTCATCCGCAAGGAGCAGTAGGCCGGCGCCGGTGCGAAGCTCCGTGGCTGCGCTGCGCGTCCTCGTCTCGACCCGCAAGGGGCTCTTCGTCCTCGGCTCCGACGCGCGCCGGCGGCGCTGGTCCATCGAAGGCCCCCACTTCCTCGGCCAGATCGTGAATCACGCGGTCCTCGACCCGCGGGACGGGCGCACGTTGCTCGCCGCCGTGCGCGCGGGCCACCTCGGGCCCACGGTGTACCGCTCCACGGACGGCGGCCGCTCGTGGAAGGAGAGCGCTCATCCGCCCCGGTTCCCGAAAGCCGCGAGCGGCGGGGACTCCGTGAGCCACGTCTTCTGGCTCACGCCGGGCCACGCGCGCCAGCCGGGGCGCTGGTACGCGGGCAGCTCGCCCCAGGGACTCTTCGCCTCCGACGACGGCGGGCGCACGTGGGAAGGCGTGGCCGGCTTCAACGCGCACCCGGACCGGCGCAAATGGATCGGGCCGCCCGGGGACGCGCCGCCCGACGGGGGGACGCTCCATTCGATCAACGTGGACCCGAGCGACGAGCGCCACCTCTACGTGGGATGCTCCTCGGGCGGCGTGTTCGAGTCGCGCGACGCGGGGGCCTCGTGGACGCCCCTGAACCGCGGGTGCGCCGCCGACTTCCTGCCCGATCCGGACGCGGAGTACGGCCACGACCCGCATTGCCTGCGCGTGCATCCGGTCACCGGCGACGTCTACCAGCAGAACCATTGCGGGATCTATCGGCTCGACCGCGGTCGCGCGCGCTGGGAGCGCATCGGCCGCGCGATGCCGAAGGCGATCGGCGACATCGGCTTCCCGCTCGTGCTGCATCCGCGCGACCCCGCGACGCTCTGGGTGTTTCCCATGGACGGCGGCACCGTGTGGCCGCGCGTGCCGATCGGCGGGAAGCCTGCGGTGTACGTGAGCCGCGACCGCGGCCGACGGTGGCGGCGCCTCGACGCGGGCCTGCCGCGCGCGCAGGGCTGGTTCACGGTGAAGCGCCAGGCGATGTGCGCCGACCCGCTCGATCCCGTGGGGCTTTACTTCGGCACCACCGGCGGCGAGGTCTGGGCGAGCTTCGACGAGGGCGCGAGCTGGAGCTGCCTCTGCCTGCACCTGCCGCACGTGTACGCCGTCGAGGCGTCGGCCGCGCCGTGAAGGTCGTCCTGCCCACCCCGCTCGCGGAGTACACGAGCCGCCGCCGCGAAGTCGAGGCCCATGGCGCGACGCTCGGCGAGCTTCTCGCGGACCTCGACCGCCGCCATCCCGGGATCCGGTTCCGCATTGTCGACGAGCAGGACGCGATCCGGCCGCACATCAAGGTCTTCGTGAACCGCGCGCAGGAGGCGAGCCTCGACCGGCGCCTCGACTCGCGCGACGAGGTCCTCGTGGTGGCGGCGCTTTCGGGGGGATAGCCCGGCCACGTTTGATCTGCGGCAATCGGTCATCGAATGGTCACGACGCCCCCCGGGCGATCGTTGTACCATTGGCGGCGTCCGCAGGCTGCCCTAGTGACGAGAACAAGGCCCGCGGCCACCCATCCGAAGGAGGCTCCCCAGATGATCCGCAAATCGCTGCTCGCGCTCGCGGCGCTGGTCGCGCTCGCCGCCACCGCGGCCTACGGCCAGAACCAGACGGAGATCGCCTTCTGGCACTCCATGAGCGGTTTCAACGGCACCAAGCTCAACGAGATCGCCAACGAGTTCAACGCGAGCCAGGACCGCTACAAGGTGGTTCCCGTCTACAAGGGCGGGTACCCCGAATCGATGACCGCGGCGATCGCCGCCTACCGCGCGGGCAACGCGCCGGCGATCCTGCAAGTGTTCGAGGTGGGCACCGCGACGATGATGGCCGGCAAGGGCGCCATCGTCCCCGTCTACAAGCTCATGAAGGACGCCGACGAGCCGTTCGATCCGAAGGCGTACCTGCCGGCCGTCTCGGGCTACTACAGCGACCCGCACGGGAACATGCTGTCGTTCCCGTTCAACAGCTCGACGGTCGTGTTCTTCGTCAACGAGGACGCGTTCCAGAAGGCGGGCCTCGATCCGTCGAAGGCGCCGAGGACCTGGGAGGAGTTCGTCGCCGATGCGGACAAGCTGAAGGCCGCCGGGCAGGACTGCGTCTACACGACCTCGTGGCTCGCCTGGACGCACATCGAGAACTTCTCCGCCTGGCACAACGTGCCGATCGGCACGCTTGAGAACGGCATGGCGGGCCTCGGCACGCGGCTCGAGATCAACTCGCCGCTGCACGTGCGCCAGATCGCCATGCTCGCGGACCTCGTGAAGAAGGGCGAGTTCACCTACGTCGGCAAGGGCAGCCAGGGCGACGGCACCTTCGCGAGCGGCAAGTGCGCGATGGCCACCCTCTCGATCGGCGCCTCGGGGATCGTCGCGAAGCAGGCCAAGTTCAAGTGGTCGGTGCATTTCCTGCCGTACTGGGCCGACGTGAAGGGCGCGCCGCAGAACTCCATCATCGGCGGCGCCTCGCTCTGGGTGATGGGTGGGAAGACCCCCAACGTGTACAAGGGCGTGGCCGAGTTCTTCCATTTCCTGTCCAAGCCCGAGGTGCAGATGGACTGGCACACGGCCACGGGCTATCTGCCCATTACGACGGCGGCCTACGAGCTCACGAAGAAGTCCGGCTTCTACATGAAGAACCCCGGGCCGGAGGTCGCGATCAAGCAGCTCACCTACAAGGTGCCGACCGTGAACTCGAAGGGGCTGCGCTTCGGCAGCTACGTGCAGGGGCGCGATATCATCGAGGACGAGATCGAGGCGGCGCTCTCGGGCAAGAAGACGCCGAAGGCGGCGCTCGACGAGGCGGTGGCGCGCGTCGACGAGCTGCTGCGCAAGTTCGAGGCGGCGAACAAGTAGCGCCGGTTCGCGTCGGAGGAGACAGGAAAGGGCGGCCGCGGCCGCCCTTTCCACGGTGAGGATGGAAAAGCGCGTCGTCTTCAAGTCCGCCTGGCTGCCCTATGCGCTGGTGGCGCCGCAGCTCACGATCACGGTCGTGTTCTTCTTCTGGCCGGCGATCCAGGCGGTCTACTTCTCCTTCCTCGCGCAGGATCCGTTCGGGCTCACGACGCACTTCGTCGGGCTCGAGAACTTCCGGGAGCTCTTCCGCGACCCTCACTACCTCGCCTCGTTCCGCGTGACGGCCGTCTTCAGCCTGCTGGTGGCCTCCCTCGGGATCTCGATCTCGCTGCTGCTCGCGACGATGGCCGACCACGTGGTGCGCGGCGCGCTCTTGTACAAGACGCTGCTCATCTGGCCGTACGCCGTGGCCCCGGCGATTGCGGGCGTGCTCTGGGCCTTCCTCTTCGCGCCGACCATCGGCCTGGTGAGCTATTACTTGCGACGGCTGGGCATCGAGTGGAACTGGCGCGTGGACGAGGGCCAGGCGATGCTGATGGTCGTGGTCGCGGCCACGTGGAAGCAGATCAGCTACAACTTCATCTTCTTCCTCGCCGGGCTGCAGTCGATCCCGGGGTCGCTCATCGAGGCGGCGGCGATCGACGGCGCGGGTCCCGTGCGGCGGTTCTGGACCATCGTCTTCCCGCTGATCTCGCCGACGGGCTTCTTCCTGCTCGTGATGAACATCGTCTACGCCTTCTTCGACACGTTCGGCGTGATCGACGCCACGACCGAGGGAGGCCCGGTGGAGTCCACCCAGATCCTCGTCTACAAGGTGTACTTCGACGGCGTGAAGGCAGCGGACATCGGCGGCTCCTCCGCGCAGTCGGTGGTCCTCATGTTCATCGTGATCGCGCTCACGGTGATCCAGTTCCGGTACGTCGAGCGCAGGGTGCAATACTGATGGCCGCCCCGCGCACGGGAATGGTCGAGAATCGCCCGGTGGGCGACCTCCTCGCGCACCTGATCCTCGTCGCCGGCGTGATCGTGCTGGCGTTTCCGCTGTGGGTCACGTTCGTCGCCTCGACGCTCACCTACGACCAGATCGTGAACGTCCCCATGCCGCTGCTCCCCGGCGGGCAGGCGTGGTCGAACTACCATCACGCCCTGGTGGCGGGATCGGAGAAGGGCTCGGGAGCGCCCGTGGACCGGATGCTGCTCAACAGCCTGATCGTCGCGCTCTCGGTGGCGATCGGCAAGATCGCGATCTCGATCCTGTCGGCGTTCGCGATCGTCTACTTCCGATTCCCGCTGCGCAACTTCTTCTTCTGGATGATCTTCGTCACCCTGATGCTGCCCGTGGAGGTGCGCATCATCCCGACCTTCAAGGTGATGGCGGAGCTGCACATCCTCGACTCCTACCCCGGCCTGGTCCTGCCGCTCGTCGCCTCGGCCACCGCGACCTTCCTCTTCCGGCAGTTCTTCATGACGATCCCCGACGAGCTCGTGGACGCCGCGCGCATCGATGGCGCGGGACCGATGCGCTTCTTCTGGGACGTCGTGGCGCCGCTCTCCAGGACGCACATCGCCGCGCTTTTCGTGATCCTCTTCATCTACGGCTGGAACCAGTACCTCTGGCCGCTGCTCGTCACGGCCAGCGAGTCGATGTACACCGTCGTGATCGGGATCAAGCGCATGATCGCCGGCGGCGACGCCGCGACCGAGTGGAACATTGTCATGGCTACCGCCATTCTGGCGCTGATGCCGCCGGCGCTGGTGGTGGTCCTCATGCAAAAGTGGTTCGTGAAGGGCCTAGTCGAAACCGAGAAATAGATGAAACCTGCGAAGCTTCGATCTTCGGGAGCGGCGTTGGAGCGGACCCAAGGGCCGCTCGACGCCGGCGCACAGGGATAGGGACCATGGCGGAGATCAATCTCATCGGCGTCACGAAGAGCTTCGGCAAGACCGAAGTCATCCACCGCACGGACGTCACGATCGCCGACGGCGAGTTCGTGGTGATCGTGGGCCCCTCGGGGTGCGGCAAGTCCACGGTGCTGCGCATGATCGCGGGGCTGGAGAACGCGACCGAGGGCGAGATCCGCATCGGCGGCAAGCGCGTGAACGAGGTGGAGCCCAAGGACCGCAACATCGCCATGGTGTTCCAGAACTACGCGCTCTACCCGCACATGAGCGTGTACGACAACATGGCCTACGGGCTGAAGATCCGCGGAATCGCGAAGGCCGACATCGAAACGCGGGTGCAGCACGCGGCGGGCATCCTCGAGCTGGGGCCGTTCCTGCAGAGGAAGCCCCGCGAGCTCTCGGGCGGCCAGCGCCAGCGCGTCGCGATGGGGCGCGCGATCGTGCGCCACCCCGCCGCCTTCCTCTTCGACGAGCCGCTCTCGAACCTCGACGCGAAGCTGCGCGTGCAGATGCGCCTGGAGATCCAGAAGCTGCACCGGGAGCTGCGCACCACGAGCGTGTACGTGACCCACGACCAGGTCGAGGCCATGACGCTCGCCGACCGGATGATCGTCATCAACGCCGGCGCCGTGGAGCAGGTGGGCGCCCCCCTCGAGGTGTACGACGATCCCGCCACGCAATTCGTGGCGGGCTTCATCGGGTCCCCCTCGATGAACTTCCTCCCGGGCAAGCGCGCGGACGGCGAGGTCGACGTGGGGGCGGGCTTGCGCGTGAAGCTTCCGCCGGATCTCGCGGGCGCGGCGCCGGCGAGCGTCGCCGTGGGCATCCGGCCCGAGCACCTGGTGATGGGCGAGGGCGAAGGCCCCATGATCCCGTTCAAGGTGGAGACCATCGAGGCCCTGGGCGCGGATTCCCTGCTGCACGGCCTGTTCGACGGCACGCCGCTCGTCGCCCGCATCGACGGGCACGTGACGCCCCCGGCGGGACAGGTGCTGCGCTTCCACGTCCTGCCCGGGAAGCTCTATTTCTTCGACGGCGCGAGCGGACGCCGGCTGCGGCCCGCGAAGGCCTGAGCCTCCATGGGGCCCGACGAGCGGCGCCTCGAGGAGCTGGCGCTCAACTCTTCCGCCCCTCCGGGCCAGCTGGTCTACGACGGGTGGCTGCTGCGCCTGCTCAACGGCCAGGCGAAGCGCGCGCGGTCGGTGAACGCGATCTACCCGTCGCGCGAGCCGCTCGAGGCCAAGATCGCCTACTGCGAGCGCCTGTACGCGCGGGCGGGGCTGCCGGCGATCTTCCGCATGACGCCGTTCTCGGAGCCCGCCTCGCTCGACGCCGAGCTCGAGCGCCGCGGCTACGGGAGCTTCGATCCGACCGCCGTCGAAGCGGCGGCGATCGATCCGACCCGGCTCGCCCCCGACGGCGCCGAGCCCATGGACCTCGCAGCCATGGTGGAAGCGGTGGGCGCCATGCGCGGCTCGCCCCCCGAGCATCGGCGCGCGCACCTCGCCCGGCTCGAGGGCATGCCGCTCGCGCTGCGCGCGGTGGGCGTGCGCCGCGGCGGGCGCGTGCTCGCCACGGGGCTCACCATCGTCGAGGACGACTGCGCGGGCCTCTTCGACATCATCACCGACGAGGCGGCGCGGCGTGCGGGACACGCGCGCTCGGTCGTCTCGGCGCTCCTCGCCGCCGCGTGGGAGCTGGGCGCGCGCCACGCCTACCTCCAGGTGAAGGCGGACAACGAGCCCGCCCGCAGGCTCTATCGCGAGTTCGGGTTCGGCGAGCGCTACCGCTACTGGTACCGCGGCCGGCCGGGGGAGCAGCGGTGAACGAGCGGAGAATCACCGGCCTCGCGCGGCGTCTCGGGCTCGCCGCGAAGCGCCGCGGCGTGCGCGTCGCCACCGCGGAGTCGTGCACCGGCGGCGGCGTGGCCGAGGCCATCACCCGCGTGTCCGGCAGCTCCGACTGGTTCGAGCGCGGCTTCGTCACCTACGCCAACCTCGCGAAGGAAGAGATGCTGGGGGTGGCGAACGCCACTCTCGTCGCCCACGGGGCGGTGAGCGAGGAGGTCGCCGCCGAGATGGCCGCCGGCGCGCTCGAGCGCAGCGCCGCCGACGCGAGCGTGGCGATCACCGGGATCGCCGGTCCCACCGGGGGCACACCCGCGAAGCCCGTCGGCCTCGTCTGGTTCGCGTGGGCCGCGCGCGGCGCTCCGGTTCAGTGCCGCCGCTTCCTCTTCAAGGGCGACCGGGCGGCCGTGCGGCGCCAGTCGGTGGCGGTCGCGCTGCAGGGGCTGATCGACCTGCTGGCTTGACAACAGAACGTCCGTTCTGTAGCGTGCAGAACAATCGTTCTGTCATCGCCCGAGCCCCCCATGGCGTTGAATGGCCAGAAGCCCGCGCTGGATCCCGCGTACCTGGAGAAGCTCCAGGACTACTACGCGGAGCACAAGGTGATCCCCTCGTACTCGGTGCTCGCGCACCTGTGGGGGATCTCGGCCAAGTCGTGGGTCGCCGAATGCGTGAGGCGCTTCGAGGAGGCCGGCTTCCTCGACTGGACCCCGGACCGGCAGCTCAAGCCCGGGCTGCGCTTCTTCGAGCGGCGACTCGCCGATTCGGCGGTGCAGGCGGGGCTTCCGAACCCGGCGCTCGCCGATGGCTACGACCTCATCACGCTGGACGACTACCTGGTGAAGGTGCCCTCGAAGACCTCGCTCGTGCGCGTGAAGGGCGATTCGATGATCGACGCGGGGATCCACGAAGGGGACCTGCTGGTGGTCGAGCAGCAGCCGAACGCCAACGTCGGCGACATCGTCGTGGCGATCGTGAACAACGAGTTCACCGTGAAGTACCTGGAGCGGGAGAAGGGCGGCTTCGTCCTGAAGCCCGCGAACAAGGCGTATCCCGTACTGCGCCCCAAGGGGGGATTCGAGATCTTCGGCGTCATGGCGGGGCTGGTGCGCCGGGTCCGGTAGCTCATTCCATGAGCCTGGGACCGAGTAGCCTCGCAACCGTCTCCAACAATCAATCGATGGGATAATGAAAATGCTCAAGGTCATCTCCAGCACCGCCCCGGAAGCCCCGAAGATGGACGAGAACAAGGCGAAGGCCCTGCAGGCGGCCCTCTCCCAGATCGAGAAGCAGTTCGGCAAGGGCTCGATCATGAAGATGGGCGCCCAGGACGTGGATCGCGCCATCGAGGTGGTCTCCACCGGGTCGCTCGGCCTCGACATGGCGCTCGGCGTGGGCGGGCTCCCGCGCGGGCGCATCGTCGAGATCTACGGCCCGGAATCGTCGGGCAAGACCACGCTCACCCTCCAGGTCATCGCCAACGTGCAGAAGCTGGGCGGCACGGCGGCCTTCATCGATGCCGAGCACGCGCTCGATCCGCAGTACGCCCAGCGCCTGGGCGTGGACATCTCGGAGCTGCTCCTCTCGCAGCCGGACAACGGCGAGCAGGCCCTCGAGATCGCGGACATGCTGGTCCGCTCCGGCTCCGTCGATTGCGTCGTGATCGACTCGGTCGCGGCCCTCACGCCCAAGGCCGAGATCGAGGGCGAGATGGGCGAGCCGCAGATGGGCCTGCAGGCGCGCCTCATGAGCCAGGCGCTCCGGAAGCTCACCGCCAACATCAAGCGCTCCAACACGCTCGTCATCTTCATCAACCAGATCCGCATGAAGATCGGCGTGATGTTCGGCAACCCCGAGACCACCACCGGCGGCAACGCGCTCAAGTTCTACGCGTCGGTCCGCATCGACATCCGCCGCATCGGCTCCATCAAGAAGGGCGAGGAGGTGATCGGCAACGAGACGCGCGTGAAGGTCGTGAAGAACAAGGTCGCGCCCCCGTTCAAGACCGCCGACTTCGACATCCTCTACAACGAGGGGATCTCCCGCGAGGGCGAGATCATCGAGCTCGGGGTCCTGCACCGCATCGTCGAGAAATCCGGCGCCTGGTACGCCTACAACGGCGAGAAGATCGGCCAGGGCAAGGACAACACCCGCGAGTTCCTCAAGGAGAACCCCGCCATCGCCCAGGAGATCGAGCAGAAGATCCGGGAAGCGGTCGGCGTCGCGGGCGGCATGCCCCAGTCCCAGGAAGCGGCCGAGGCGGACTGAGCACGCGGGCGAGGCGCGGGCCATGCGCCAGGAACCCACCCTCAAGGCGCGCGCGCTGCGGCTCCTCGCGCGCCGCGAGCACTCGCGCGAGGAGCTCCGGCGCAAGCTCGCCGCGTACGCGGAGGAGGGCGATGATGTCGAAGCCCTCCTCGACGAGCTCGTGAAGCGCGGCTGGCTTTCGGACGCCCGGTTCGCCGAGCAGACGATCCGCGCCAAGTCCCGGCGTTTCGGGCCGCTCAAGGTCGCGCACCAGCTGCGCGCCCAGGGCGTGGACGAGGAAACCATCGCGCGCGGCTTCCGCGCCGCCGCGGCCGACGGGGTGGCGAGCATGGAATCGATCTGGCGCAGCCGCTTCGGGGCGCCCCCGGCCGACGCGCGCGAGAAGGCGCGCCAGGCGCGCTTCCTCCAGGGCCGGGGCTTTCGGCTGGACGAGGTGCTCGGCTTCCTCCGAACCGTGGAGAAATCGCGATGAGCTATCGAATTCAGAACACGCTGACGCTTGTTGCGCTGGTCGCACTGTTCGTCGTCAATGCGCTGCTGAAGGCCTAGAAGCTTTCAGGGTTGTGGCCGATAGCAGGTGCCATGAGAATCCGCCATTTCGAAGACACGGATACGCTCCTGATCGAGTTGAAGGAGATGCCTGCTGCGGAAACTCGCGATCTCGACGAGAACACGGTCGTCGATCTCGATGGGCAGGGCAATGTCTGCGCCATCACGCTTGAGCACGCATCCCAAAGAACGGCCCTCTCGCAGTTCTCGTACGAACGGGTTGCTGCCCAATACCGCGTTCTAGTGTCGATCACCCCCTCGGTCGACTGCTAGTTCTTTGATATCCTTGCGGTTTACCCGGGCGTTTGGGTCCGGACGGGGCGCACATCCCCAACACCATGAATACCAAAGAGATTCGAAAAAAATTCATCGACTACTTCGTCTCGAAGGGGCACACGCACGTCCCCTCGAGCTCGCTCGTCCCGACGAACGACCCGACGCTGCTTTTCACCAACGCCGGGATGAACCAGTTCAAGGACGTCTTCCTCGGCAACGAGAAGCGGCCGTACAACCGCGCCGTCACCGCGCAGAAGTGCGTGCGCGCGGGCGGCAAGCACAACGACCTCGAGAACGTGGGCTACACCGCGCGCCACCACACGTTCTTCGAGATGCTCGGCAACTTCAGCTTCGGCGACTACTTCAAGCGCGAGGCCATCCGCTACGCGTGGGAGCTGATCACGAAGGAATACGGCCTGCCCGCGGAAAAGCTCTGGACCACCGTCTACGAGACCGACGACGAGGCCTACGAGCTCTGGACGCAGGACATCGGCGTGCCTCGCAACCGCTGCGTTCGGATCGGCGACAAGCCGGGCGGGCGCAAGTACGAGAGCGACAACTTCTGGCAGATGGGCGACACGGGCCCCTGCGGCCCGTGCTCGGAGATCTTCTACGACCACGGCCCCGGCATCGAAGGCGGCCCGCCCGGCTCGCCCGAGGCCGAGGGCGACCGCTACATCGAGATCTGGAACCTCGTCTTCATGCAGTTCAATCGCGACGAGGCGGGGACGATGCATCCGCTCCCCAAGCCCTCGGTGGACACGGGCATGGGGCTCGAGCGCCTCACGGCCGTGCTGCAGCACGTGCACTCGAATTACGAGATCGACCTTTTCCAGACGCTCATCCGCGCCGCGGCGAAGGAGACGGGCGCGAAGGACTTCGACCTGCCTTCGCTGCGCGTGATCGCGGACCACATCCGCTCCTGCGCATTCCTCATCGCCGACGGCGTGATCCCGGCGAACGAGGGCCGCGGCTACGTCCTGCGCCGCATCGCCCGCCGCGCCATGCGCCACGGCTACAAGCTCGGGCAGAAGGAGCCGTTCTTCTACCGGCTCGTGGACGTGCTCGCCGAGGAGA
>Ga0187776_10000115_pt1 | contig 39651 bp, 30 predicted proteins | sample 0216_BV02_MP12_2_FD_132426 | JGI IMG/M metagenome (GOLD analysis project Ga0187776, IMG submission 132426) | Tropical peat soil microbial communities from peatlands in Department of Meta, Colombia - 0216_BV02_MP12_20_MG | ecosystem: Environmental > Terrestrial > Soil > Wetlands > Peat | place...
CATGGAGGAGTGACATCATGAAAATACCATCGATGCGGAAATCCCTGCTTGCCTCAAGCGTGGCACTCGCCATCGGCGCGCCGGCTGCCAACGCCTCGCTCGTGACCAATGTCTTCGGCCCCTATACCTGGTCCACCGACCGCGCCAACTTCACCGTGTTGAACCCCCAAGGCTTCATCACAGGCGGCACCAACGAGGTGAACATGGTGTGGGACGGCAACGGCTACTCCTCAAGCACGGACTACACGGGCCCGGGTAGTGCAGCCAACGTCACGGCCTCGACCACCACGGCGTTCTTCGGTTACGTGTGGACGGCGCATGACATCCAAGTGTTCGTACCGGGCAGCTACTCGTTCGACGTAACATTGGGTGGTGGCAACCTCGAGGGCAGGGGCGTCAACTCAGGGGCGAAGTTCCTGAACGTAACCGTGCCGACGGGCCAGTTGGGCATGCACATGCTGTTTGACTGGAGCGGTATGAACAACATCGACATGTTCGTCGTGTGGGCGCCGAACCAGGTGTTCGGCTCCGGCGTCGGCACCAATCGCGTGACGTCACCCTGCACCGCGACTACCAAGAACTGCCTGTGGACCGGCAAGGGCTGGGTGGGTAATTTGTCCAGCAACGCCCCGAGTGCTAGCCAAAAGTGGATGCTTGCCTCGGTGGACGGCAACGGCGATGGCGTCATGGGTGTCCCCATGGCGGCCGGTGGACCGTTCGGTGGCTTCAACGCCAACTTCAACGCCAACATGACTCCCACACCTGTCCCGGCCTCGGCCTGGCTGTTCGGTTCGGGCTTGATGGGCTTGGCCGCGGCGGCGCGTCGAAGAAAAAATACTCGGGGCATTTAAACCGGCAGGAAGAATCTGGCCGGATCTGTCACGATCCGGTTGTTATTCACCGTGTTTCCGACAAACCATCACATGAGGAGAAATGCACTATGAATACCGCCATGAAAAAAGGAATACTCGCTTCAAGTATCGCACTGTCCCTGGCCGCACCGACGGCCAATGCCGCGCTGATAACCAATCTGTTTGGTCCCTATACCTGGTCCACCGACCGCGCCAACTTCACCATGTTGAGCCCCGCCGGTCACATTGTGGGTGGCACCAATGATGTGAGCATGTATTGGGATGGCAATGGCTACAACTCAGTTCTGACTACACCGGCCCGGGCAGCGCCTCGAACGTGACGGCCTCGTCCACCACGCCATTCTTTGGATACATGTGGGCCGCGCATGACATCCAGGTGTTCGTGCCGGGCAGTTATTCGTTCGATACAACGCTGGGCGGCGGCAACCCCGAAGCCGGCATCATGAACGTGACCGTCGGCGCGGGCCAGCTGGGCATGCACATGCTGTTCGACTGGAACGGCAACAACAACATCGACGTGTTCATCGTGGGAACCTTTAACAGCGTGTTCGGCTCCGGCATCGGTGCTAAGGCCTACGGGTCGCCTTGCAGTGCCACTACCAAAAACTGCCTGTGGACCGGCAAGGGCTGGGTGGGCGGTCTGGCCAGTAACGCTCCATCCGGTAACCAGGTATGGATGCTTGCCTCGGCCGACGGCAACGGCGATGGCCTCATGGGTATCCCCATGATGCCCGGCGGCCCGTTCGCGGGCTTCAACGCCAATTTCAACGCCAACCTGGTACCGACCCCATGTGGTGACTGTTCCCCACCACCGGAAGTCCCCGTGCCGGCCGCTGTGTGGCTGTTCGGTTCGGGCCTAATGGGCATAGCCGCGGTGGCACGACGTAAGAAGAAAGCCTGAGACAACCTGAGTTTCTCAGTCGTCCTTCTGTAGAGTGGGGCAGGCAAACCTGCCTCATTTTCAATTGAGGCGCTCGAAAGAACAAGTCTTTTCGTGCCGGAACGCAGCATGAACCGATTCGGCGGTCTCTTTCCCACGATGAGCCAGGGAAAGCGAAGCGCTGGCGAAGAGCCCGCGATAGCCGGGGTAGGGGACCCCGGCGTAGAGTCACGGTGGCGCCTCTCAGCCGCAGGACGGTCGCGGCCAAACTACACGCCGCGCGTCCCGAGGGCGTTTGGCACACGGGACGTGCCAAACGTTTACTGAGGGCCGCGGCACTACGTCATGAGCCAATAAATAATAGAAGGCTGTTGGGGCCAAGCGTGACCAAATTAAACCCGGATATAATTTCTTGAAGAGATTGTCCTGTCAGCTCTGATCCGTTTTCGCTTTCCAATTTGGCGCCAGCATCCCAGTCCAGAATGCGGGATTGAGATTCTCAGGGGACTTCTCGGCAAGGAGGGGGCTTGGCTCAGGCTCCGCCTGCAAACCATGACGCATCCCGATCAGCTGGCGGCGGCGCTCCATCTGCGCACTTGGAAAGCCCAAACCACGAAGAGTATTGAGACGCCGAATCGCTGCCGGCCCCATGAAGTACGATGAATGGGCTATCAGGACTTCGTGCTGTTCCATTACCGATGCCAGACACCATCGAGCCAGGTCGCTGCTTGAATCGATAGTTTCGAAACGTGGTGTTGCAACAAGAAATGGCTCTTCCGCCACCACTTTATGGGAGGCCTCAAGTATCTGGAGCAACCGATTGAGGGCCATCAAGGCTTGGTGACGCTGGCCAAGCTCCCAGGCTATCCGTGCGCAGGTTTGCAGCCTGGCGCAACTGGCCACTGACGTGGCGGCGATATTCGCCTTTTGAAAAGCAGAAACTAACCTGGCGAAACGCGTTGCTGTTCCGGCCGACGATGCATGCGCCCGAGTGTATAGGTCCAGCGCATCTTTATACTGTTCCGATCCGATTAATGTCTTTTCCGGATTTTTTTCCATTCCATGAGCGAAGATCCTTGCGATGCCAGAGACGTCGCCCATTGCTTCCGTAGCTGAGTTGGGAAAATCCAGCACAGCGTCGTCCTCGTTAGGGTACGCGCGAACCAAAAATCCACGCTTCTCAAGCACGGCGGCACGATCCGGTTTGCAGCAAAACAGATTGAGCTGGAAAGGGTCCGGCTGATCTCCCTTCCGAAATGGAACCAGCAGATTCAGCCCGGGTACCAAGCGGTAGGTTTCATAACCAAGTTCGGCGAACCGGTTAATAAGGGCAAGATTGATGTTCTGGCGATGCATCAGCTCGAACATGATCAAGGGCGATTCGCGGGTCAGTAAATTCCGTCCACCTTCTACCACGTTGTATTCTTCGCCTTCCGCATCCAGCTTGATGAACTCCAGTCCTGACCAGTCAAACTCCTTAGCGCACTGATCCAATGTCACCAGCTCAACGGGTTCCCGACGTTCTGTATGACCGGACGAATTGGACAAGGCATTGAGTTCAGCATTGACGCTTAAATTTAGGTGACTGGTTCCGTTGCGGCTGGAAACAGCTTTCTGAACCAGATGCACATGGGGCATACGGTTTTTTTCGATGCTGGCGCGGAGGTACGACATGGTCTCGCTGGCGGGTTCGAAGGACCACACGGCTCCGTCCGGACCGGCGATCCGGGCCATGGTCAGGGTGTAAACCCCGTAGTTAGCGCCAATATCGACGGCCTTCATCCCCGGCAACAGCAAACGCCGTATAAAGGCGATCTCATTCTCGAACCAGTCTTCCTGTTCCAGGATCACATACGTAGTCATGCACTGCACGGAACCCGGCAGGCATATGGGGATATCGTGATGCATGGATAGGGTAAACATGTCTCGCATTGCGGTACGTGGCGAAATCTTGCACTATGCCGGCGACGTGAAACTGTTCATGATCGTTTCGGTCAGCGGTTGCCGCGAGCGGCGGATCAAGCAAGGACTTTTCGAACAAGTTCGCGTTCCGGATTGGCCTGTTCGTGGAAGTCTTCGGTGATTTTTAATCACGCTGGAATTTCAAGTTGTCCGCAATACATGAATCGTGCCGGGAACGGGTTGCCCGAGTTCCATCCGGATGCAAAACTCTTCGCACGAGAGCTGCTCAAAACCAAAACGGCGCGCAAGCGCTTCCACGTATGGCCTCGTGTGAGCATAGCGCGCCGTGCTGCGAAGAACATAGTTTTCTGACTCTTCAATCTTCGCGGCCTCGACCGTAAAGGCAAACAGTCCTTTGGGCCTCAGGGCTCCGGCCGCGGCCTCGAAGACGGGCGTGAGGTCGCCGATGTAGATGAAAACATCCGCTGCCAGCGCGAGATCCACCGTCCCTTTGCGTTTGCGCAACGCCGCAGTCAGCTCGCCGACCTCCAGATTGTCATAAACTTGGCGTGTACGTGCTATGGCTAACATCTTCGGAGAAAGGTCAACGCCGATCAACGAACGCGCCAATGGTTTGAACAGCGGCCCGCACAAACCCGTACCGCATCCAAGTTCCAGCACATCGAGGAGGCTTTCTCGTCCCGTGAGCGCAGCCTGTACCGCGCGCAAAAGCACCGACGGCCCCTGATATTGAAGTTTATTCACTAAATTGACTTCGAAAGTATCGGCATAATCGTTGTAAAAACGGGCGATATATTCCGGTGGCGCGCTTGCCGGGACGTTACCGTCTCTCAGTGAGGCAAGGAAAAATTGTGCCACTGAGTGATCCGGTTTCAAACGAAGCGCCTCACGGAAAGCGTTCACCGCTTCATGCTTTTTTTCGAGTCGTTTGAGGGAAATTCCAAGCTGGACATGCGCCTCGACCAGGGTGGGGCTGGCTGCGATCGCAGACCCGTAAGCGGCGATCGCCTCTTCGACTCGTCCCTGGCTGGCCAGGGCGGTTCCGAGATTGAGCGCCACATCGCCACGGGCGGGTGTTAACTCGAGGGCGCGGCGGTAAACCGCTTCGGCCTGTGCCCACTGTTGTCGTAGCGATAAAACATTGCCCAGGTAAATCAGCGTGTCGGGGAATGCAGGGTTGAGAGCCGACGCGGCGCGAAAAACGCGCTCCGCATCATCTAACCTGTCAAGGCGGACGTACACAATCCCGAGTGCATTGTATGCGTCCAGGTGATTTGACTGGGCGACGATAACCGCTTCTAGCTCGGTGCGGGCCTCATCGAGCCGACCCAGATTGCGCAGCGCTATTGCCAGATTATACCGCGCTTGCACGAAGGCGGGCCTGAGAGCGAGCGCCCGGCGAAAACAGTTTTCGGCGCTGACAGCGTCGCCGTGCATCCCCGAAAGCACGCCAAGTTGAAACCAGCTTTCCGCGTCAGCGTCTGGTTTCGCGCAGATTTCGCGCAAACGTGATTCGGCCTCCTCGTTGCGTCCCGCCTGCATCAGGTTTTTCACCCGAGTTATTTCTGGATTTTGCGACATGCCACCATTCTCCAACGTCATGCGCTATCCAGGAAGACGGGAGGGAAGGTCATGGTACAGACGCTTGCGCGCTGACTACTCACTGCCGCACTTGGCGACGAATGCTGCATCTCTGCCGTGTGTTGTTCCATGCAATGCCGAAGAAACAATTACGGGTAAGTATCATCGTGTAGGCCGAGTATCCGGCTCACCGGCTCCAGGTGCCGAGCGTAATTTTTCCAACGGGCCACCGAACTTGTGTAGAGCGGTCGCCGAACCTGATCGTAGCTCGCTGTCGTGACCTGCCGCTTCGATTTGTGAAAATCGAGACAGGCATCCTCCCAGTCGAGCCCGCAGAAATCGAGCACCTTCCCGACCCATGTCCGAGGGTCGGCAATCAGTTCTTCGTAGCGAACGTCCAGGATGGGTATGGGCAGCACTGATTTCCAGTGTTCCATCAATTCCTGATAGGCCTTGTAGACCAGGGCCAGGGATTCGAGATCATAGGTATAGGCGTGGCCGAGCCCAAACTCAACCATGAAATTGGATAAGCAAATATCGCGCGGGTCGCGGCGGCAATTCAGTATCCGAGTTCCCGGGAATACCTGACTGATGAGGCCGGCGAACATATAATTGCCCGGCATCTTGTCAGTGACACGGATAGCCGATGGAGCTATCCGGCGAAGCTTTTGGATATACGCGTCAGCCAACGCGTCGAGCTTTTCCTGCGTGAGGTTTCGTACGCCGTCGGGATAATAAGGAATCTTTGAGGTAAGGTTTCCGACGTCGTTAGTCTCGCCGCGGGCGTGGACCTTGCTGTGGCAGGACAGAATCTGCTCAAGCAGGCTCGTGCCCGAGCGCGGCATGCCGACGATGAACAGCGGCAGATCCGAGCGGATACGGGACCGGGGAAGTGAATCGATTGCGGGCTTGGAATATACCGCTTTGACGCGGTTGAAATCCGCTGTATAGGCATTGTGGTTGTGCCATGCATTTTTCAGCCGATTGGCGATGACGGCATGTCCAAAAGCACGATCATATTGTTTGGCCTTGTCGCAAAGGCCGGCGAGCGTGAATCGCAATATCCTGCGCTCGCCGGTCGGCACCCCCGGTCGCTCGACCAGCCGTTCGAGGAGCTCGATGGCTTCTTCGCTTTTGCCGACCGCCGGCGCCACGTCCGCGGCGACGGCGGCAACGTAGGTGTCGACCGAGCCGTTTTGGATCGCGGCCTGCACACATTCCCAGGCCCCACGCTTGTCGCCCTCGAACTCGAGCACGCGCCCCTTGAGCGACAATACCGTCGGGTCGTTCGGTGCCAGCGCCACCGCCTTTTCCATCAACGCGCGCGCTTCGACGGGATTTATGGACAGCAACCCCGTGCTCAGGGTTGCCAAAGCAGGAATGCTGTGGGGGTCGAGATTGACCGCTGTCCGGGCGTATGCCACGGAGGCGCCCTGGTCACCTGCCTGCCGGCAGGCTTGCGATAATAATACGAGCAACTGCGGATTCGGATTGGCCTGTTGCAGCTGCAAAATACGTTCGTAAACGTCGCGCGCCTCGGCGTAGCGTCCATCAAACATCAGTAACCCAGCCTTGAAAAACAGAGTGTCGATCCCATCGGGCGACTCTTCCGTAGCCAGATTGCAGACGCGCCACGCGTCGTCCACCCGCCCCGATTCGAGATAGATGATGCCCAGTTGCGTGAGGGCATACGAATCCCTGGGCTGTCGGCGGCAAAATTCTTCGCCGATGGCAATTGCGCTCTCGTGCTCGCCTTTCATGGCCAGCGCTTTCCCGAGCGCAAGAGTGGCGTCGCGATGACCGGGATGACGCGAGCAATAGTCGCGCAACAGCTGTACTGCTTCCGCCCATTTTTCCAAATGTACAAGCGCAAGGCCCAGATCCAGGGTTACTTCAGAGGGGCAACCAGGCAGTACGCTTGCGCGCCGGAATGCGTCAGCGGCCTGGGCGAGATCCCCGCATGACCGCGCCGCGTTTGCGAGATTGACCCAGCCCTGAAGGGAATTTGGCGCAAGTTCGACAGCCTTGCGCGCGCAACGCAGCGCTTCGGGAAAATTACCCTCCATACCGTGGACAGCGGAGAGACTGATCCAGGGCTCGGCATTGCGTCCGTGATCGCGAACGGCTTTCTCGAATTCCGCCCGTGCGCTGACGAGGTCACCTTGCCGGGCCAGCGCCCCGCCCCGGGTCAGTAATTTGGAGAGATTACTCATTTTGAGCTTCGATACGTGTTTCTTAGGCGAGTATTGTACATGTTACAGGGGAAATCAGGGACTCAGCTTGTTCTTTCGATGCACAAAGACGGGCCATCCAGTTGATTCCCCGCTCCCATTGCATGGCTCATGTGAAAAAGTCCTACTTAAAAGTAGTCATAGTTACTGTCCGAAGGCTATGGGATCGCCGGAAAGTAAAATCGGGGGACTGAGTAAATATTGGTGTCGCTCAGGAAGTTTTGCCAGTTGGGTCAAATCACGTGACTAGTATACTGAGTAATTCTTAACTAGACGATACACACTCGTTGCCAACATCATAATCATTCTGTATAACCGAAATGTTCGATATACGGTCGCAAGATCGGCATCACTGGGTCGAATTCCTTGGCATATTGCTTCCAGCGATATTTGGCATGCTGGTAGATCGGCCGGGTTACCTGGTGGTAGCTGGGAGTATTGATGACGCTGCGTTGTTTTGCGTGCTCGACATGATTTAGCACAGCGTCATTCCAGCCAACGCCGAGGAAATCCAGAAGTGCGCGTATCTCCACTTCGAAATTGCCCACCAAATCTTCATAGCGAATACGGTGGTATCGCAATGGCAGCATGCGGTCAAATTCTTGCCACAGTCCCATGACTCTGGCGTAAGTGTGGGCTGTGTTTTCCAGGGTAAAGAAACTTGCCATGGCCTGATTGACGGCGAAACTCTGCATAAAACAGCTCAGACAGACATCACAGGGATGGCGCAGTGCCAGGATAAACCGGGCGTGGGGAAAGACCCGCCAGATCAGGGGAACCTTCACAATATTGAGGGGTAGCTTATCCACAAGCTTCGCCCCGCGACCAAGTTTTACGTGGCGCGCGACTTCCGCGAAATACACCCGCCGTAGATGAGCTATCTGCCCCGGGTCAAGTTCCGCAAGGGCGTCCTCCTTGTCTCCAGCCCAGTCAAGGAAGACTTGTTCCATAATATCCACAGCAGGTTTTTCTTCCAGCGCCTGCAAGCTCGGATGAGAGTCGAGAACCTGCTCCAGCAAGGTAGTGCCTGAACGGGGGAAGCCCACGAGGAAGACGGGATCTTCGTCGGTGGCGCCATCTTCACAACCGACAGAACCCGCCAATCGCTTGGTGAGATAACGATCGGCAGACTCAATCTTTTTCAGATAGTGATTCGCGTTTTCACCGGATTGGGTCGACAGCGCCAGTTGGCGTTTGCCTTCGACAAACAAGGGGAAAGCGCGGCCCGGCTCGCCGAGTCTGTCATAAAGCTGGCCAAGCAACACCTGGATCTCTGCCGAAATGCTGTGATCCAAGCCGCGCACGTCAACGGCTTCCAGCAGCGTAACCGCATCTTTGGTGCGACCCTCATTTCTAGCCACCTTGGCCGCCGCCAGTATCAGAACCGGATGCGTGTTATTCAATACCAAGCCGCGTTCGATGTATTTCCTGGCCTCATCCAGTCTTCCCAATCTTTCCAGCAATTCGGCCAATCTGGCCAGTACATCGACAGCATCGGGGCGAATGCGCAAGGCGCGTTGAAGAAGCGTCAGGGACTCATCAACCTGACCCGACTGTTCAGCCACACAAGCCAGATTGGTAAGCGCCTCCGGCGAATCAGGCTGAACTGCTAATGCCTGCCGCAACACCTTCTCGGCTTCGTCGAGCAGATGGAGACTTGTGAGCAAACCGCCCAGGTTGTTCAGGGCCTCAAAAAAATTAGGCTGCAGGGTGACAGCTTGGCGATAACTGGCCAGTGCCTCATCCAAGAGGCCCTTGCTGTACATTACATTACCCAATAGATAGTGGGCGCGCGGAATCTCTGGCTTGGATTGGATGGTATCGCGGAAGCTTACGATTGCTTCCTCTATTTTTCCTTGGCTGTACAAAGCCGTTGCCAGTGCATAGTGGGAAAGGGCAAGTACCGGTCGGAGACTGACGGCCTGGTGTGCGCATGTTTCTGCCTCCTGGAAATGGCCCAGACGGCGGCTGATCGTGCTCAGATTGATCCACGCTTCTGCGTCAGATTGGTCAGTGCGGCAAATTTCCACATAAAGCGTCCGCGCTTCTTCAAGCCGATTTTCCCGCGCCAGTTGATCAGCCTGCAATTTTTTTGCGTGGGATTGGGAATTCTCTGTGGCCATGGTCAATGTGATATAACTGTGACTGGAACATATTCAAACCAGCAATTTATGAATAATTACCAGAATTTCCCGAGTCTGCATATGTGGAGTGATGCGCTTTTTTCAAAGATCCAATGCAATTGCATGCGTTTTCCTCTGATCAACTCCTGAAACAGGCAATTTTGGCGTTAATGTACGGGTGCCCAGATGTGTCTGTACATTGCCTCATGGAACACGACAGGCGCCTCGGGACAGCGTTAGCCCGCGAATTATTGGCATCCGTTGGCGATTCTTATCATACAAATGCATGATAATGCAGCACTGCAGATGGCAAGCCCGGCCTCAGGTATAGTCAATGCCTCTTGACGATCGTGAGGTTGCTTTAAGAAATAAGCCTAGCCACCTGTTCGACTGGTAAAGTGCTGTTTTCAGTTTACACTTCAGGCCATATCCGCTAATGCAAATTCAAGTTAATTCAATCACGCGAGCCGAGCTCGAAAGCGAGCGCTTCTGGAAATCCTTGGCGCCCGACTTCGCGATGACCGACAGGCCGTTTCAGCAGGTTGACGGCGAATATCGTTTGTCATCGCAGGAAGCGGAACGTGTGGTCCGCCAAATACAGTCTGAGGGTTATTTTCAGACAGAACCTGTCATTCCGGAATCGGATTTGCGTCCCATCGCAGCATTGGTCGGTAAACTGCATGCCAATGGGATTTTGCCTGTTTTCGCCGCCGTCTATGACGAGCTGTGGCACCTGCTTTTCAGGTTGCGGAACACGCTGGCACCCATCCTGGACCCGGAATATATTCTGCCCCCGGATTTCTGGCTCTGGCATATTTCACCGGGCAGCAACAATCGAGGTTGGGCTCCTCATCGTGATGCCAAATTTCAGGCCGTCTCCTACCTTCGGCCGGATGGGCGACCACGCATGTGCACGGTTTGGATTCCGTTCACGGACGCGACGACGCACAATTCCTGCATCTACGTCTTGCCCCGACCCTACGATCCAGTGTTCCAGGGGTATCTTCGTGGAGAGAGCTCGGCTGCGATGCAGGCGCTAGGGCAGCAGACGGACATCAGCAATTTCCGCGCACTTCCCGCGCGCGCCGGGTCGCTACTCGGTTGGGTCCCTTATCTGTTGCATTGGGGAAGCCGATCCACGGAATGGGCCACGCATCCAAGAATCAGTATCGGCATTTATTATATTTCCGCTGACCAACCGCTTTTGGCAAGAACCTTCGACGCTTCGGGACGTAAGCATATTGACTTCAAATCCGGCGAAGCCTGCGCACTGACGCTTGCAAACAGGTTGACAATTATCGCAAACATTCTGGATACCTACCGCGCGAATGGTCAAATGGTACACGAACCTAACTTTACGGAGGCGGCAGCAGCCTTCTGTGACAAGTGGCGCTTACAGACTCCGCAGCGGTTATAACATGGAAGGACGAACCCTGGTTGCCTATTTCTTTCACTATTGCATTCGATGAGCCAGGGAAAGCGAAGCGCTGGCGAAGAGCCCGCGATAACCCGGGTAGGGGAACCCCGGCGTAGAGTCACGGTGGCGCCTCTCAGCCGCAGGACGGTCGCGGCCAAACGACACGCCGCGAGTCCCGAGGGCGTTTGGCACACGGGATGTGCCAAACGTTTACTGAGGGCCGCGGCACTACGCAGGAAATGTAAAATAAAATCAGCCCGATCCCTTTACAATCGTTTTACCATCGCCTGAAGCGCGGCATCATCGGCCTTGCTCCGTGGGTGGCGCTATTACTTTCCATCAAGGAAATTCGAACGATAGCCTCCGAGGAAATTTTTCATGGTTTGGAGAGTATGGATAGTTAAACTTGTTGCTCGAGCGCGATCTTGAGCGGATCTAACTGCGCTTCGTAGTGCCGCCACCGGCCTACAGACCTGGAATACATGGGTTCGCGAACCTGCTCGGTGCTCGGTGTGTTGACCGCGCGCTTTGTTTCGTGAAACTGCAGGCATCGATCGTTCCATTCCACACCGCAGAACTCCACCAGCCTCGGAATCCAGACGCGGGGTTCGGCGACCAGTTCCTCATATCGGACCTCGAGCAGAGGCAGATCCAGCACGGAGCGCCAGTGTGTCATCAGCTTTTCGTAAGACCGATAGTAATAACCGAGATCGGAAAGATTGTGCGCGTAAGGATGAAGTTCGTTGAACTGCTGGAAATAGATGGAGAGGCAGGTATCCATCGGATCGCGCATGGTGTGGATGACACGCGCACCCGGGAATAGCATCGCGATCATGCCCAGATGGAGGAAATTGTGGGGCATCTTGTCGGTCACGCGCACCGCCGTTTTGTCCATGGCAAGCAGCCGATCCAGATACTGCTGCGCCAGTCCATTCAGCACGGTTTGGGTGACCCAACCGAGGCAAGCCGGATAGGGGACCGCGGCGCCAAGACGGGCCTGCATGCCGTTGGCGTATTGATTGATATCGTTGAGTTCCCCCGCCCCGAAGATATGAGGGTGGCTGGCGAGGATCTGTTCGACTAGGCTGGTGCCGGATCGTGGCATACCGACGATGAAAACCGGCCGGTCCGACGTTATCTTTGCTCTTGGCATGTTACGCATGCGTTCCGGCTGAAAAAGCGCAATGGCGTCATTCACCATTTTTCCGTGCTCTTCACGCACGAAGCGCCCGCGATACGATGCATTGGCCTGACGAAAATGCTCGAATGCCTCCGGATAGCGTTCCAGCTCGTCATAAAGCTTGCCAGCCGCGAAATGCAGCTGTCGTCTTTCGTCGTCAGATGACGTATTCTGGCGGAGCATCTCTTCAGCCAACACCGTGGTTTCCTCGCGGCGGTCGATGCCTTTCGCAACTGCTGCGAGGGCGACAACGATAGACGCACTTTTTAGCCCGCGCTCAAGGGCGGGAAGGATGCGAGCACGGGATTCTTCGTATCTTCCCAGTTTCTGCAGGGTCTGCGCTTCGGCGCCTATTGCCTCGGTGAAATCAGGCTTGATGCGTTGCGCGCTGCGAAAACACTCCACAGCCTCTTCCAGCCTGTCGATGCCGAGGAGCGCATTGCCCAGATGGTAGTGCGCTTCCGCGAAGTTCGGACGCAGAGCGAGAATACGGTGGTCCCACTCGATGGCTTCTTCGATCCTGGCCATCTTGCCAAGCAAGCTGGCCAGGTTGAGCATGGCGTCTATATTGTCCGGTTGAATTTCGATGGCATTGCGGTAACTGGCGATTGCCTCATCGTTGCGCGATTGGGCACGCAGGACATTGCCGAGATTGGTACACGCATCGGCGAAGCGGGGCTTGAGCGCGATCGCTCGGCGAAAGTGTTGTTCGGCAACGGGCACCTGGCCTTGGACGGCCAGCACATAACCGATGGCATTGTGAGCATCGGCATAATCGGGTTTGAACTGCATCGCCGTGCGGAATGCCTCGGCCGCCTCCGCAAACCTTCGCTGGTCACGCAAGGAAATGCCGAGGTTAAATTGGGCAACGGGGCTATTCGGGCGCAGAGCGATCGCGTTTCGGAAACACACTTCGGCGGCAGCGGCATCACCCAGCCGCCCATGGAGGGAGCCGAGCACGAGCCACAGGTCGGCGTTCTCTTTGTTCAGAGAACAGATCTCCTGATAAAGTTCGCGGGCCTCGCGCAGGCGGTTCGACCGCACCAGAGCTTCGGCTTGCTTGTATTTATCGTTTGTCAAAACATCGCTTTTCGTCATCGTCGATCAATACGGTTGTGAATAGCCGCTTCTCAAAAAGATGTTGCGACAATGGGACAAGGTGCCGCGATGTCTGGTGCCGGATCCATCGTAGTGCCGCGGCCCTCAGTAAACGTTTGGCACGTCCCGTGTGCCAAACGCCCTCGGGACTCGCGGCGTGTAGTTTTGCCGCGACCGTCCTGCGGCTGAGAGGCGCCACCGTGACTCTACGCCGGGGTTCCCCTACCCGGGTTATCGCGGGCTCTTCGCCAGCGCTCCGCTTTCCCTGGCTCATCGTCTCTCTCCGATTAAGATAATACGCGGCATGGAATGTTGTTCTCGGGATTGAATTGGGGTTCAGATTTCCCATAACTGGGATCTCATCTGCTCCATCGGCTGATGCGATCAGCCGCAGTTCTGCGGGCCTGGTGGCCGTGCCAGCACGAATGCCGGCGCGGGGCAGGCGCGGTCCCCATCCGTTACCGCAGGGACCGGTTTGGAAAAAGCCGTGGAATTCAGGTACTGTAGCCATTAATTGCGCCGCGGCAATGCGGTAGGAACCTCGCCTAAAACATATCACAATTTCGGTAATCAAAACGCGTGATGACAGATCAACAACATGACGGCGCGATCGGCCGTGCTAATCATTTGCTCGTGGAAGGACTCCTTGTGGCTGGAAGACGGAAGGAGGCGATTGACCTGTGTCTTCGTATCTGCCTGGCACCCCGGGCCACGCCCCAGGACTGGCTGATGTATGGCTGCCTCAGCGCCGACACCGGTGATATTGCTACGGCCAAGGCAGCGCTCGAACGAGCAGTTGAGCTCGACCCCGATCTTGTCGAAGCCCATTTCGCGCTGGGAAAACTGCTTGCGGCCACCGGCAATGCCAAGGCGGCGGTCGCCCGGCTCGAGAACGCGGTGCAGCAGCAACCGAACAACGCCGACCTTTGGTTGACCCTTGGCATTACCTACGGTTTGACAAAGCAGTCCGAAAAGTCCGAGGAGTGCTGCCGCCGGTCGCTGGAACTTCAACCCGATTCCGCCCAGGCACGATTCAATCTGGCGAATGCCTTGCAGGCCCAGGGAAAGCTCGGTGAGGCCGAGGTCGAATACGAAGCGGCGCTGAAGATCGAACCGCGAATGGCAGCGGCATGGAGCATGCTGGCGCAGGCCCGATTTGGCCTGCGTAAATTCGACGATGCGGAAGCCGCCGCTACCCAGGCCTTGACGCTGGAGCCCCACTTGGGTGAAGCGCATTACACGCTGGGCGACATATCGGATGCTCTTGGTAACAAGGAGCAGGCACGCGAGCATTTCCGGAAGGCGGCGGAAATTCTGCCCAAGTTCCCCGATGCGCACCTGCGTCTGGGGCAGGTTCTTTTCAATCTGGGCGATTATGTTGGGGCCGCTGAAAGTTTTCAAAGGTTCTTGAATTTCAATCCCGGATCGGCTGACGTGCATTATCTGATGGGCGAGTGTTTTCGCCGGCGTAAAATGAATGGTAGGGCGGAAAACTGCTATCGGAAAGCATTGGCGCTGAACCGGGACCACGTCCAGGCGCATTATAGTCTTGCATTCATCCTCGGGCAGATGGAACGCCGTGCCGAATCCGCCAAACACTTTGCGGAAGTTCTGCGAATCAGGCCGAACGACGAGCAGGCCAGGCACCTGCTCGCGGCTCAGCGCGGAGAAACGACGTCCACGGCGCCTGCTTCCTACATCACGACGCTGTTCGACGGTTTTGCCGACAAGTTCGATTCGACGCTGGTGGGAGAACTGGCGTACCGCACACCCGAACTTCTGTACGACATCGTTAGTCAACACGCGCCAACGGCTCCGAATTCGCTGGAAGTAATCGACCTGGGTTGCGGCACGGGGCTATGCGCTCCGCTTTTCCGGCCCATGGCCAGCACGCTGCACGGTGTCGATCTTTCTTCGCGAATGATTGAGAAGGCACGTGAACGTAAGTTATATGACTCGCTGGAGGTCAGTGATGTCGCCTCTAGTCTGAAGTCGAGGCCGGCCACGTGGGACTTGGCAATTTCCGCCGATGTATTCGTCTACGTGGGCGATCTCCGGGAAATATTTGGCGCCTGCGCGTCGGCGCTCAGGCCCGGCGGGATGTTTGCGTTTTCGATCGAGGCGGGTGATGACGCCGATACTTTCGCTCTGCGTGCAACGGGCAGATATGCGCATGCCAGTGCTTATATCCAGGCGCTCGCGGCGGCGACCGGCTTTTCGGAGATCGAGCGACGCGCTGTAGCCCTGCGCAAAGAGAGAGGAAAGGATGTGGATGGTTATATCTTTCTACTCCGCCGAACGATCGACGCGTTCTAGCAGATAAGATTCAAGATCAGGCACGAACGGCCGGAAGCGCGGTTGATGCCACGTGTATTCTTAAGCAATGCCCTCCGACGACATCCTCTTCCGTTCAAAACTAAAGCTCGGCAAGCAGCTGATCGCGGAAAAACGCTTTGAAGAGGCGCGGTCTGTGTATCAGCAGATCTGCGCCAGGCGTAAGAACGACGCCGATAGCTGGCTTACGCTGGGCGCGATCAACGGCATACTCAAGCGGCACGAGGAGGCCGTTGTCTGTTGTTCGAAAGCTGTGGAACTGGCGCCACAGCACGGTGCTGCATGGTACAACCTGGGGATCGCGTTCCGCGACACGGGGCAGGCCGAGAAAGCCGCCATAGCCTTGCGCAAGACGCTGTCGCTCAATTCGAAACATGAGAGTGCGGCGACGAGCCTCGGGCATATTCTGATTGCGCTGCACCGCTACGAGGAGGCCGAGGAAGTTTTCCGGGGCATGCTGGAGTATCAGCCCGGCAATGCGGAGTTCTATGCGGTGTATGGGTCAGCGATGCAGACGATGGGCCGCTACGAGGCGGCCATCAACGCCTATCGCAAGGCCATCGATCTGCGCCACCCGAAAGCCGCGGAAATCCTCGAGAACATGGGAGCGGCGCTGTGCATGCAGGGGAAATACCGGGAGTCAATCGAGGCTTTCGATGCGGCGCAGGGGATGGAACCGAAAAATGCACGCATCTATTCCGGTATGCTGCTCACACTGCATTATCTTGCCGTAAAGGACCCGGAGATTTTCCTTGAACGTCACCGGCGCTGGCCAGGGAACGAATTGCGTCCGACATCCTTGCCGGCACGTGCCCGTCCAGCGACCCGCCCGGACCGGTTGCGCATCGGGTATGTATCTTCGGACCTGCGCAAGCATTCCGTCGCGTATTTTATTGAACCGCTGCTGGCCCGGCATGACGCAGCGCGCTATGACATTACCTGTTATTTCACACACAAAGACGGCGATGCAACGACGGAGCGGTTGCAACGACTGGCGCACCACTGGCGCAATGTCGCGGAGATGGGTGACCAGCAACTGATGCATACGATTGCCGATGACGGTATTGATATTCTGGTGGATCTGAATGGCCATACTTCCGGCAACCGGCTCACGGTTTTCGCGCGCCGGGCGGCGCCGGTGCAGGTTTCGGCTATCGGATATCCCGATACGACCGGCGTCGCGGAAATGGACTTTCGCCTTTCCGACGGCATTGCCGATCCGCCCGGGTCGGAGCGCCTGTGCACGGAACGCCTGGTCCGGTTGCCCGGTTGCTTTCTATGCTATCAGCCGCCGGATACGGCGCCCGCCGTTGCACCGCCGCCGTGTCAGACAAACGGTTTTGTGACGTTCGGTTCTTTCAATAATCTCGCCAAGATCAATCCCGACGTGGTTGCTGTTTGGGCCAGGCTGCTGCGGGAGATTCCTGACAGCCGGCTGTTCGTCAAGAACCCGTCCCTGACCGACAAGGCCACGCAGGAACGATTCCGGGCATTGTTTGCGGCCGAGGGAATTGCCGGTGAACGCCTCGGCCTGTTCGGTTATATTTCGGACGACAAGGGACACCTCGGCGCCTACGCCCGGATGGATATCGCGCTGGACACCTTCCCCTACAACGGCACCACCACAACCTGCGAAGCGCTGTGGATGGGTGTGCCCGTGGTCAGCCTGCGCGGCAACTGTCACAGCGCGCGCGTCGGCGCGAGCTTGCTCACCGCAGCGGAAAGCACCGAGTGGGTGGCGGATGCGGAAGAGCAGTACCTTCAGATTGCTAAGACGCTTTCGCAGGATCGCGATCGCCTGACTGAGCTTCGTTTCCGGTTGCGCGACCATGTGCGGAATTCCCGCTTGTGCGCGGCGGCGAACTACGCCCCGGCGGTGGAAAGTGCTTACGAGGAAATGTACACGGAGCGCATGAACACAGGAGCTGCCTGAGCGCTCAGACCTTGCCACCAGCGGCTTCCCGAAGCCGGTTGATTCGCTCATCGAGCCCTGGCAGCCCCGGTTTCAATTCAGCGGCCTGTTCGAACTCGCGCAATGCAGCCTCGGGATGCCCAGTCTGCTCCAGGAGAAGAGCCAGGTTAAAATGCGCCTCGGCGTAGAACGGCTGTATACGCACCGCTCGCTCCAGCGCGGCGGCAGCCTCCTCGCCGCGCCCCAGTAGCGCCAGTGCGTGGCCGTAATTGTTGAGAACCGCCGGGTTGTCCGGCGCCAGACGCAGGAGTGTGGCGAATTTCACCACCGCTTCATCGTGACGGCCCAACGCTGATAGCGCGCTGGCAAGACTGTTCAGCGCGGGCAGGTAATCGGGTTCAATATCAAGCATCTTGTGACAAGCGGCGATGACGTCCTCGAACCGGCCCAGGTACCCGCTGGTGGCGCTGTACAGGGACCATATCTCAACGTCACGTTGATCGTCCCGGCAGAGTTCGGAAAGCAATTCACGCGCATTCTCCAGCCGCCCCTGGTTGAGCAGATCTTTGGCACGTTCTTTCCGGACATCATCCGGCAATATATCCGTCGTCATCATCTTGGCTCCGTTTTATCCACTTCGTCGGCGCAGCCCAACATCGTGTCAGTCGTTTTTTCAGATAATATCCCATTCATCATGCGCCCGGGAAAGTGAAGTGATGGCGCAAGAGTGACGAGGTCGCCGAGTTGCCCGAGGAGTAGCGTCGTCGTAGCGATCGACCCGCTACATGACCTGCGAAATTGGTTTAAATGACTGACATAGCTCCTTTGCTCCTTTTTTCAGAGTGATATAGCAATGACGTCGGTTTCTTTTACAGTTTTTTAATTAAAAACAGACTCTGTCGTCAGATCAAATCACCAATTTATGAAACGGGTCGTCATCAGACCCTTGAAATATCGGGGAATTGAATCGGTATATTGACCAAGCTGATAAAAGCTTATTGTCGACATTGTTTACACTTTTGAATCTGAATCAGGCCCTAACTCATATAATATGTTGATTTGTAATTAATAAATGACATGGCACATGGATTGCAATTGTACGAGGGCGGAAGGAACACCGCTCGTTATAAGCCACCAAGTAGGTGGATGTGGCGTGCAAGGCCTGACGCGGTTTTTGCGCAAAAATAGATGTGTTTATTTCAGATTTAAAACTGCATTGCAACTGGAGGAAAGGTAATGAATCCAATTTTTAAGAAGTCCCTGATCGCTTCCAGCGTTGCCATGACTCTCGGCGCGCCGGTAGCCAATGCATCACTGATGACCAATCTGTACGGCCCCTATACCTGGTCCACCGACCGCGCCAACTTCACCATGTTGAGCGGCAAGGGCTTCATCGTGGGCGGCACCAACGATGTGAACATGGTATGGGATGGCAATGGCTACAGCTCGAGCTCGGACTACACCGGCCCGGGTAGTGCAGCCAACGTAACGGCCTCGTCGAGCACGGCGTTCTTCGGTTACATGTGGACGGCGCATGACATCCAGGTATTCGTGCCGGGCAGCTACTCCTTCGACACCACGCTGGGCGGCGGCAACAAAGAATCCGGCATGCTGAACGTGACCGTGCCGACGGGCGAGTTGGGCATGCACATGTTGTTTGACTGGAACGGCAACCTCAACATCGACGTGTTCGTCGTCGCGGCCCCGAGCAGCGTGTTCGGTTCCGGCGTCGGCACCAAGATCGTGGGAAGCCCCTGCACCGCCACCACCAAGAACTGCCTGTGGACCGGCAAGGGCTGGGTGGGTGGTCTGTCCAGCAACGCGCCGACCGGCGGGCAGAAGTGGATGCTCTCCTCGGTTGACGGCAACGGCGACACCATCAATGGTATTCCGATGGCAAGCGGCGGACCGTTCGGTGGTTTCAACGCCAACTTCAACGCCAACTTGACCCCGACGCCGAAGCCGATTCCGGTGCCGGCGGCGGTGTGGCTGTTCGGCTCCGGTCTGCTGGGGCTGGTCGGTATCGCGCGTCGTAAGAAGAAGGCCTAAGGCAGATCGAAACTGGCTTAACCGTCAGGATCGAGCTGACATGGCTGTAATGCATAATAACAATCGGTAAAGGTGAAGGGTGCGGCCGTTTGGCCGCACCCTTTCGCTTTTTCGGAATGGATTCGGAGTCGGAGGAGAGAATAAACTGAATAAGAACAGTGGGGAGATATCTTAAAAGCAGGGGTTAGGATTCGTTCTGATTCCCTGCCGTTTTTTGTTCAGTTTCTGAGCATCGCAGCGAAGAGAACGAAGATTAAACGGCTATAGATAATAAACGGCAGAAATAATTTCTATCAAGCTGTTAAGAAGCAATTTCTGGAGGAGATACGGGTGCGGATGACCAAACGGATCGTGGGGTTGTGCGTCGTCGGATTGTTAATTGCCGCCACGCCGGCATTCTCAGCAACGATCGTCCTCAACTATAACCAGGAGTACAGTGGAGGCCAGGCGCCGGCAGGGAACACGCCTTGGATGGTTTCCACTTTCTCCGTCAGTCCAACCACGTATACCATCGGCAGCACCACGTACAATGCGGTGCGTCTGACTATCGATCTGTCGAATCTCCAGAGTGGTGCGTTTGTTAGCGAGACGGACTTCAACATCGATCCCACCATGAACCCGGCGAACTTGAGTTTCAGTTTCGTCAGCGGTAATTCGCATGCCAATGTCGCGCCCAGCCTCGCGACGGACAGCTTTAAAGCTGACGGCGACGGCTATTACGACATCAGCTTCGGTTTCCCAACCGCATCCGGGAGTACGTTCGGAGGCGGTACGCAGGCGACGTTCGATATCGAAGCGACGAACGCCGCCATGGCCGCGGCGCTGGTTCCTGAATCGTTCGCTTTTCTCAGCAAACCCGCGGGCGGGCACGGACCCTTCTATGCCGCGGCGCACGTGCAGAACACGACGGGCGCTTGCGGTACGAGTGGTTGCACCGGCAGCGGCTGGATCGCCCCCTCGGGTTATGTGGTTCCATTGCCCGCGGCCGCGTGGCTGTTTGGATCGGGCCTCATAGGGCTGGGTGCGATCGCGCGCCGTAAACGAAAATAAAGGCTTTAATTTCGACAGGGATGCAGCTGGCGCTCTGACGTGAATTGGTGAGCTTGGTGGAAGGAGTTGCGTAGAGTGAAGAAATCTGTCAAGCAAGCTGGTGCGCTGCTGGTTTTGGTGGCGAGTGCGGGACTGCCGGGCGGCGCCTGGGCGTCGTCTTATGCCGTTTCCTACAACACGATCAGCGGTTTCAACCTTTCTTTCGGCGGTGGCGCGGGCAGCCTGACCCCGTTCACGTTTTCGGTAGATGCCGCGCTGACAACATATGGCGTTGACGCCGGCCTTGGCATGATGGACGCGCCGGCCGCCTGCGTGAATTGTTCTTACAACAACGACTTTACGTCGCATGGCAACGCGACGGAATTTGCCTATGGCGACGCGAAGATCGCGAATGCCAACGTGCAGGGCGGCCTCGGCGCCGCCAGCAGCATCGGCGAAGCGTCGGCGTTCAACAGCGCCGGGTTGGCGGTCGGCAGCAATACCATGACGGCCGGCTTCACGGTCAGCGGGACACCGGGCTCGGTGAGTTTCGCCTTCCTGTCCTCTCCCTACATGAGCACCATGCTCGCGTCCGGGGGCGTGAGCGCCAATGCCAACCAGCTTATGTTCGTTTCAATCTACAAGGGGTCGACGAACGTATTCTCGTGGCAGCCGGATGGAATCCTTGGGAACGCGTTCGGCGGCACCGAATCGGCCGACCCGTTTACCCTGAATTCGAGCCTCACCGCGAACGCCTTGTTCAATCCGGGCAGCGGCAGTTTCGCGGCCGCCACGAACAGCCTGTCGACGGGAAATTATACACTGAAGATCACCATGGCGAATTACGTCAACGCCACCAGCGCGACGGTCGTCCCGTTGCCGGCAGCCGCATGGCTGTTCGGCTCGGGTCTTCTGGGTCTGGTTGGCGTGGTCCGTCGTAAGAAAAAGGCCAATTGAGATATCCCTGAATCCTTGAGAGTTTTCGCTGGACAGACCAGGCGCAAGGCGCCGTGATCCGGCGAACACCCTGGCTTTACGAGTAACTCCAGCGCCGCACAGTTGTAAAATCAATCCAGGTGTTCTTCGGTGAAGTCGTGCCGCCCCTTGCCAGCGCCCCGTAGTTCAAACGGCCTGCTGCAGCTTATCAGTACCGAAAATACTTTAAATGCCACCACGGTGAACTGACGCCGGGGATTCGATCCGGTCGCATAACCGTTACGCCGGCCACCTCTGACCGTGCAGTTTGTTAAATCGGAACGTCGGCCTCAACAGCGATTTAGTCGAAGTTTGGGAACAGGGTTTGGAAGAGAAAGTCGGTTTGGCTCGTTTTCCGCTTAAAGCCGGGTAATGCCGGGCTGTGGTTTTTCCATATCGTTGCTTGTCAGGTGCGCCATGCGCCAGCAGCCGGCGCCAACCGCCTGACTTGCATTGCGTGGCGAGCGACAGCTTGCCATCAAGGTGAAGACGCGTACGCTTTCCAAGGCTCCTCGCGCCGCGACTCAGCGCAGTTGCACCACGAAATCCGTTACTTGGGGGCCAGCTACCTGATTGCCATTGATGTCGAAGAAGCGTACCGAGGTGATCGTCGGTGTTCCGATAAAACTGATGACCTGATCCTGATTATTGATCGGAACAATGGCGAAACGCGGCTCGTAATAGCGAAGCTTGCCTATCGGACTCAATAGCATGACAGTCAAGTCTTGATTGCTGTCATCCCGATATATCGCATGGAGGTTCGATGAGTTGGATACAGTCATATCATCGAGCAGCACACGCAGTTGCGTGGAGTTAAGCGCCGTTCCTGCGGTTGTTGGCACATGCATCTTGATTTCAACCGCCCCGTAGTTCGGCCAGTTCGTATTCGAAGGGAATACTGGCATTACCTGGGCAAGGGGTGAGGCCTCGAGTTGGGCGGGGTTTCCGGTCATGCTGGATCCGACTCCAAACTCGTACGACAGGCTTGAGGGAGCCCCGGTGCCTGGCAGTATTTGCAAGTTTATCGGCAGATCATTGATATTGCTGTCTATGGTTGGGTAAGTCGCGGTGGTGGTGATATGCACTTTTCCGGTTCCACTCGGCAACCCCTGCGGTAAATCCAGCACCATGACCGTAACCCATGGCTCGTGACCGGATGTATCAACTATGAAGTGGGTCGAAGAACCCGCGGTATACAGGCTGCTGGCTTTATCAGCATACAATCTGAAGATGCCGCGTATTCCGGGCGTCAGATCATATTGGGCGGAATTGGAATCAGAAACAAAAAAGGCCGTGGTATTGGCGCGCGACATCCCATCCGCTGACCCAACGGCCAGCGTCACGGTATCACCCGCCCTGGCGGCTTGCGGAAACGTTTGCAGGGCTATACATCCTGAAAGGGTCATCGCCACAAAGCTCGCCGTTAAACCGAGCATGATGACCAGAAATCTTGTTTTGATAATGCTACGTCGAATCATGATTCCTCGCTCCTCCGGAACAACGTTCTAATTATTCCCGGGCCATCGATAGCCCGTCGTTTTTAACCTGATATCAGGAGAATCGGCGTGGCTCGTGGTAAAGCAGGCCTGAGACTCGAACTAATGCATTTGGTAGCCATGATACCCCGATACGCCCGCCGATCCGAGCCCCTTCGGATTCCTGTATAGAGCCGCATGTTTTACCGATGTTTTAAGCCGGGTTGGGGCTTTTGTCGATGGGCGACCGGCCAGCCACGAGCGTCCGAGCAGAGATTAGGGATGGGTCGGCAAGCAATCTGCGGCAAGACGAGTCTTCATCGAGATTTATTTAGGTATGACGGTCGGGCCGCGAGCGGACCGTATTCGCCGCGTTAGTGGGCGAGGTTGCCAAGAGGCAGCATGGCATTAATTGCCCAAGGCCGTCTGCCGCCTTGATCGTCGCCCAAAAGTTTCAGCAAAGGCTCAAGCTCATCAGCGTGTTCACGGGGAGCCGCAGCGCCATTGAGCAAAATTCTTCCGGTCGCAAGTTGCCACTCACCCTGGCCGCTGAGATCGAGAGCTCCGTGCAGGGTTGTAAGCTTCAGGGTGGCGGTTTTGCCGGCGCCGGCGATTTCAAGACGGTAGTCGCCCAAGGGCTGAACGGGGGTCAGGGAACTGCCGGCATCCTGCCACTGAATATCGCCGCCGCCGGATATCCCGTCGCGATCGATTGTCAGTTTGGCAACCTGCAGCTGCACTTTCCCTTGGGGAGAAATCAGCGCCGCCGGAGGATAAAACGTTCCGACGGACTGGGCCGGAAAGGCGACCTCGGTGTCAAGCAACGTGACCTTACCCGAGCCGAGCCGCAGGGTGGTATTGATGCGGGCGTCGGGAACGTCAGTTCGCCAGTTCGTTTGCAGGCTCCCGGCAAATAGCCAGAGCGGATTAACGCGCCACTCGGTGGTGGCCAGGACATGTGGCACCGTTGGTGGATAGTAAACGACGAGCCGTCCACTGCCGTGCCACAAACTGCCCATGATGGGATCGAGCCGCACCATGCCGCTGGTGTAACGGTTCAATCCCCACGCGAACCACGACGCCGGCAGCTCGATGACGAGAAACAGCAGATAAAAGATCAGGCCAAAAATGACATACGGCAGCCAGCGTTTCTTCATGCGCCGGCTCCGCGCAGGGTAAGACGTGCATTCACCACGCCAGGGCTGGGTTGTCCTTCGAACGTCGCCTTTTCGACCCGCACGCCGCTCTGGCTCTGAAGGGCGGCTAGCCAGCCGATCAACGCGTTGAAGTTGACGCCATCCAGCGCGAGGCGCGCGCCGTTGCCGCCGTCGGGTTCCATGCGCGTGATGCGCCCACGCAAGCCGCTGGCGGTCGCGGACTGTTCCAGCATCGCCATGAGGCTGCCGCCGGCGCGCGGCAGCCGGCCGCTGGCGCGCAGCTGGTTGATTTCCATCGACTGCACCTGCATCTGCGCCAGCTGCACCTTTTCCTGCGGCACCTCGGTGCGCAGGCGCGACAGCTCGCGCTGCACCGGCAGCCACAGGGACAAGAAAAGTATGAGCAGCGCGGCGGCGGCACCGCCGACGTACATGAGCTGGTCGCGCGGCGGCAGGGCGCGCAGGCGCTCCAGGGAGAAATTACGCAGCGTATCTTTGATCATGTTCCCGTTTCCACGGCACGCAAGCAACTCCCTCCCCGTTTACGGGGGAGGGATGGGGTGGGGGTGAGAACTATTTCCATGCTTCGAATCCCCCTCCCCTAACCCCCTCCCGCGAGGGGAGGGGGGAAATATATTTTGAAGCGGGTACTAGTCACGTTCCCGCCTTGGCCATCGGGCTCAGACGCAGACGCCCTTCGATGCCGGCGGCGGTGCTGTTCGCGCCCAGCGTTTCGACCTGCAGGCCGCGCGCGGACAGGGCGTTTTTCACCGTCTCCATGGCTTGGAAATCCGGGAGCGTCAGATCGATCGTGAGCTTGTTTTCTCCGTACTGGATGCCGCGCAATTTGACTTGCGGGCTGGCCTGCACCACCGGCGCGATGCTTCCCAGCAGCGGCAGCAGATCGGCGCCGGAGGTCCTGCCGCTTTTTCCCTGCAGATCGTCCCGCAGTCGTTGCATCTGCAGCGCCGGGTCGACCACCACCTGGGCGTCGGGAAAGGTCCGCCGGAACAGGCCGTTCATTTCCTGGCGCAGATTCTCGTGCGTTTTCTTGAGTTGCCACCACTCCGAAGCATTGAATCCCATGCTGCCGACCAGCCATATCGCCAGCATGATGGCGGCCGGTCGCAACGCCGGCACCAATCCTTGCAGCTGGCTCGAGGGCGCATAGGCTCCTTGCAGCAAATTCAGTCCCGGTACGGGTTCATGATGGCTCACCCAGAAGTCCTGCTTCTGCACCGCGATCGGCAGTTGCAGCGACGCGGCCCAGGCATCCGAATCGATTCCGGCGGGCGGATGCATCAGCGTCAAACTTTGCGGCGCGATTTGTTTTTCGCGCGCTTCACGCAATGCCGCCAGCAGCATGGCGGGCGGCGTGGCGGTCGCGGCGCAGGCGAAACCAGCGGCGATTCCGGTGCGCACCCAGATTTCGTCGTCGTGGAACGCGACCGTCCAGGCGCCGGCGGCCAGCGGCAGGGCGAGCGGCGCGGGGCTGAAGCTGGCCGGCGTCAGGCCGGCGTCGCTCAGGTGCGCGCGCCAGGTTTCGAGACGCGATCGCGCCGTGATGCCGACGGCCAGGCTGGCGTCGTCGAGGATGCGATAAGCAAAGTGGAGTTGCTCGGGATCGGCGGTCAACTGATCCTCGAGCGCGAAGGGCAACGCCTGCTGGATTTTCGCGCGCGAGCGGGTCGGGAGCGTCGCGCGGGTCAACAGCGTGTCCGACGCCGGGGTCCAGGCGTGCACCCGCGTCAGGACGCCGACGCCCGGGATCCGGTTCAGTTCCGTCACCTCGCCGTGGGGCGCGCTGCTCGCGGCGCCGCGCAGGCGCCAGTGGATTACGCCGCCGTTTTCCGGCCAGCCGCGCGGCAACAGCAGCTCCAGGGTGTTTCCCTGGTGCGCCCATGCCTGGCGCAGCCGCGCCAGCAGGTTGGCCGCCGTTTCCGTCAGTCGGGTTGGAATGATTTCTTGCTTAGCCATCATTATTAGCGTCGTGCCCGCATCATTATATATTGCCTGATGACGATGTATCCGGATTATCCGTGGTTTTCGCGAAGATTGGCAGGACCTGGCGGTGCCACAGGACGCGGGATGCGCCACCGCTGGGTCCGGGGACGCCGGCGGCCCCGCGGTTGATCAGCGAGACCGTGGTGCGCCGGTAGCGGCCGAACTGGGCATCGATGCGGACTTCGAAGTAATTGCTTTGCACGCCGTATGTTGACGCATCGGGCGGGGCCGTGCCGGTCGCCATTAGCGGCTGGATTTTGGCAATGAAATCTTGGGCAGATTTATATACGGTTCGATTGCGAGGATCCTGCCCTACAATTTGACCTATCGTTGAGGCTGGCAGATTGAACAGAGCGGCCAGCACTTCCGGACTCGCGGTGTTCACGTTGATGGTTGTGGCCTGCGGCGTGTTGGCCTGCGCGAGCGCGGGCAGCACGGTGACGTAGGGTCGCAGTTTTTCCACGATCTCCGGAGTGAACCCGCGCACCAGGCGCAGTTCGTCCACGCTCGTGAACGGCTGGTTGGCGGCGCGGTAGGGTACTTTCATCTGCAAGTAGTCGATGTCCTCGGCGCCGTAGGGCTGGGTGGTGCTGTTGCTGTCGATCCAGTCGATCACGGCGTCCGTCAGGTTCGGGTCGAGCGACAACGATTCGAGGATGCGGCGGAAGACACCGACATTAGCCGCGCTCGGCGCATCGTTACTGACAAGGTTGTTGAGATTGAACTTCGCCTGCGCATCGAAAATCTGTCCCGCGATCTGGCCGTTTTCCACCGGCAGCGCGGGCAGCGGCTGGGCCCAATTCTGCGTCAGATCGTCCTCGCCGTTATTGGTCTTGGCGGCCTTGTCGAGGATAATGATGGCCCAGGCCTCGGCCCCCTGGCGCACTGCCTCGGCCTGCTCGCGGTCGAATTGATTTTGCGCCTGCCGCAGCCAGATCTGCTGATCGAGGCTCAGATAAGCCGCCGCGGTCGCGACGATCGCGACCACCAGCATCGCGGTGATCAGGGCCAGACCTTGTTGGCGTTTGCAGTGCATCCGGTGCGATCGCGTCTCAGCCATTGACCAGAAACAGACGCTTGAACTCTCCGCGCCCCGTCAGGGTTAGCGTGACTTCCACGCCGCGCGGCAATATGTCGTCGACTCCGGCGGCGGGCCAGAAATCCAGCCAGGCTCCGTTCGGACCGTAGAATCGCACGCGGAAATCCGCGACGTTGTTCATCAACGTTTGTTCCTGCGGCGTGGTCTGAGGTCCCAGATCGAGCACCGGCCACACCAGTCGCTTCAAGGCGCCATCCGTGAGGCGATAGGCCACGCGCTGCAGGTCGCTGCGCGGGCCGCTATCGAAGGTCAGCACGCCGCCGCGCGTGAACTCCACGCTCGGCAGTCCGGTGCTGCGCGTGTCGGTCGGTTGGCCGCGGAAGGCCGGTTGCGGGAACCCGATGGTGTCGCGTGCCTTGCGCTCGCGCGCTTCCGACAGATCGTCCTCCATGCGCGCAAAGGTGAGCGACAGCCCACGCCAGAATTCATGTTCCGAATCGAGACGGGCGCGGTCATCCATGAAGTGCGCCAGGCTGCCGTAGGCGATCGCGGAAACCAGGGCGAAGATGCCGATCGCCACCAGCAGCTCGAGAAGCGTGAATCCGCGGAGGAATTTATTGTCAGCTTCCCTCGCCCTTGAAGGGGGAGAGTAAGGGTGGGCGAGTGATGCGCGATAAAGCTCACCCCCATCCTGTCCTTCCCCGCTCCAGGGGGAAAAGACCGTTTTGTTTGGTTGTTTGCAAATGTGCCTCATGTTTCGGCTACGGCGTCGCCGCGACGTTGCGCAGATAGCCGACCAGCTTGGCCACCGTTTCTTTGCTGTCGGCGGTTTCCCGGATGGTAATTTCGATGCGGCGGATTTTCGGTTCCGGCGTGGACGACACCTGTTCGCGCCAGTACCACTTGCGGCCGCCCATGTCGGCGTCGCCGTCGGTGGTGTCCGTGGACGGCCAGTCCTGGCTCATCTCGTGCTGGACCAGGCGGTTCTCCGCCACCCACAGCGCCACCTCATGCTCGCGCAGCGTCGCGGTGGTATCGATCGCCTGCGCCATCGCGCGCATCACGGCGGCCAGGGCGATCGCCAGTACCGCCAGCGCCACCAGCACTTCCACCAGGGTAAAGCCGCGTGGCGGCGATCGCATTACGCTTTCCCCGGCGCTGCGGCGGGATTCTCCGCCTTGATCTCGCCGGCCGGCGTGCCTTGCACCTGCCAGCGCAGATCGCCGCGGGACAACGTGATCGTAAACGGCGGGAATTCGCCGGTCGGCAGCACGATCAGGCGCGGGGTGCCGGACTCCGGTGCGCCCTCAATATCGACCGACGAGATGACGATGTCCTGGGGCAGGGGGCGGGCGCGTAGTACCTCATCCTCGTCCATGGGCTTGAATTCGCCTTTGTCATCCAGCGCGAGGAAATAATAGCCTTGGTGTTCGAGCGCAATCGCGAGCACCTTGCCCTGCAGGATTGCCTCCTGTTGCGCCGTCTGCAGCAGCAGCGCCAGGCGTTTGGCCTCGTCGTGCACGGCGGTTTCGCGGTTCGGTTCGAGATTGGCGCTGACGATTCCCAGTATGATTACGATGATCAATACCACGACCACGACTTCGAGCAGCGTGAACCCCTTGCTCGGTCGCTGATCACCGGGCGGAAATAAGCCGGAACCCCTCACCCCAGGCGTCTCCCGCAAGGGGAGGGGGAGTTTTATCGGAGCGGGTTGCTTCATCATGGCTTTCTTTTTCCACTCCCTTTACGGGGGAGGGACGGGGTGGGGCAATTCATATCAGTCCTTCTCCAGCTCTCCCTCCCCCTTTACGGGGGAGGGACGGGGTGGGGGTTGTCTTACCGCCCTCGCAATTTCCTCTACAACTGCATCGGTGCGACGCAGCACGTCATTATTCCAAAAGCGCAGGACACGGAATCTTTGTGAAGCAAGCCATTTGTCGCGCATCTCATCGTGAGCGGTTTGTTCCGAGTGTTGCCCGCCGTCGACTTCGATGATCAAACGTGCTTCGAGGCAAACGAAATCGACGATGTATCTACCCAGAGGAAACTGGCGCCGAAACTTGTAGCCATTGATTTGCTTTCTCTTCAGACATGACCATAGGCGTTGCTCGGCATCAGTCAGATTCCTGCGCAGCGTTCTTGCGCGTTGCGTGTCAAATAATCTCCGAGCATGTTCCCTCTCCCTTGATCGGGGAGGGCTGGGGTGGGGGTGTAATCCTTGATGCATCTCGCCCCAATCCTGTCCTTCCCCCATCAAGGGGGAAGGGACGCTCTTGCTTGGCTCTTGCGGAGATTTTTTAACGCGATTTTCCATCACCCCTCCCCCTATCCCCCTCCCGCAAGGGGAGGGGGAACCAGTCAGGGTGCAGGTAGCCCGGATTCATTCTCCCCTTATCTCTCCCCGTCAGGGGGAACCGAAACGGCGACAAGGGTGACGATCATGCACATGCCAGTCATTATTGATCGATATTCCACGAGCCGATATCGGCGCTGACGCCGTCACCGCCCGGCTGGCCGTCGGCGCCGTAGCTGAATATGTCGATTTCGCCGTGCAAGCCGGGATTGAGATACTGGTAATCATGCTTCCACGGATCCTTGGGCAGCCGGTCGAGATAGCCGCTGGATTTCCAGTTCTGCGGGATGTCGCCGGTCTCGGGTTTTTTCACCAGCGCCTGCAGGCCCTGTTCGGTCGAGGGGTAAACGCCGTTGTCCAACCGGTAGAGCTTGAGCGCGCCCTCGAGGGCGCGGATGTCGCTCTTGGCGGCGACCACGCGCGCCTGGTCGGGCCGGTCCATGATCTGCGGCACGATGATGGCCGCGAGGATGCTCAGGATCACCACGACCACCAGCACTTCAATCAGGGTGAAACCTTGCGGTGAGCCCTTACCGAGTCTCCGATTCAGTTCCTTCCGCCCGGAAGGGGGAGGGACAGGGTGGGCGTGAACATAATCAGTTTGAAGAACAGGGCACCCTCTCACACTGACCTCTCCCCCGGCGGGGAAGAGAGGATTTTGTATTGGCGTATTGACTGCTGGTTTCATAAACAACCTCATTTGATCAGCTGATTCATTTCGAAAATCGGAAGCAAAATGGCGAGCACGATGAACAGCACGATGCCGCCCATGACCAGGATCAGCACCGGTTCGAGCAGCGCGGTCAGCGCGCGCACCCAGTTTTCCAGTTCGCGCGTCTGCGCCGCGGCGGCGCGTTCGAGCATCTGGTCGAGCTTCCCGGTGGCTTCGCCGCTGGCGATGAGATGGACCACCAGCGGCGGGAAAAGTTTGGTTTTGCCGAGCGCGCGTGACAGGCTGCCGCCCTCGCGAATCTGCCGCAGCGCCTCCTCGACGGCGGCGCGCATCGGCAGGTTAGTCACGGTTTGCACCGCCGATTGCATGGCGTTCAGCAGCGGAATCCCGCTCGCGGTGAGGATGCCGAGGGTGCTGGCCAGGCGCGCGGCGTTGGTGCCACGCAGCAGGCGGCCGACCAGCGGCATCCGCAGCTGGAAGTAATGCCAGCGTTCTCTCAGGTGCGGTTCCTTCAGCGCGGTGCGGAATGCGACGACGCCCGCGGCAATGCCGACCAGCCACCACCAGCCGCCGGTGCGGAGGAAATTGCTGATGCCGATCAGGACGCGCGTGACCATCGGCAGGGTCTGGCCGGTGTTCTCGAACACCCGCGTGACCTGCGGCACCACGTACACCAGCAGGCCGACGACCACGGCCGCCGCCACGAAGGTGACCAGCGCCGGGTAAATGAACGCCAGCAGCACCTTTTGCTGCAGGTTCTGGCGGCTTTCGGTGTATTCCGCGAGGCGCTCCAGCACCTCGTCGAGTTTTCCCGACTGTTCGCCGGCGTCGACCATGCTGCGGAAGATGTCGGGGAACGACTCGGGGAAAAGCGCCAGGCTGCGCGCGAGCGACTGGCCTTCGAGCACGCGCGTGCGCACGCCGGCCAGCACCGCGCGGGCGCGCGTCGTTTCCGCCTGCTCGATGAGAGCGTTCAAACATTCCTCGATGGTCAGGCCCGCATGGATCAGCGTGGCGAACTGGCGCGTCAGCAGCGCCAGTTCCGATCCGGGAATGCCGCGTCGGAAGGAGAAACGCCAGCCGCTGCGCTGCGCTTCCGCGCGCTGATCGATGACGTCAACGCGCAGCGGCGTAAGGCCCTTTTCGCGCAGCGCCGCACGCACCTGGCGCTCGGCATCGCCTTCGAGCACGCCCTTGATAGCGTGTCCCTGCGCATCCAGCGCGTGATATTCAAAGGCGGCCATGGATCATCACCTGACAAAAACTCTTCCTCTTTACGGGGGAGGGATAGGGTGGCGGTACGACCTCGCGACCTTGGAGACGCGCACCGCCATCCGGTCCTTCCCCCCGCAAGGGGGCAGGAACGTTTCGTTTTTCGCGCGTTGTCCGGGATTCCGCGATCATTCGCGCGTCACGCGCAACACTTCTTCGAGACTGGTCTCGCCGGCGCGCACCCAGCGCAACCCGTCCTCGCGGATGGTGCGCATGCCGTGGACGCGGGCGTAGTCGCGCAGCCTGCCCTCCGCGGCGCCGTCGTGAATCAGGGTGCGCATGCTCTCGTCGATGGTAAGCAATTCGTAGATGCCGGTGCGTCCCTGATAGCCGGTGTCGGTGCAGGCCGCGCAGCCGGTCGGAACACGAATTTCCGAAAACGGCGTCACGTGGTTGCCGGTTTCAAGCAGCCGGCGTTCGGCGCTGTCGGGAGTGCGCGCGCGTTTGCACAGCGGGCACAGCTTGCGCACCAGCCGCTGCGCCAGCACGCCGAGCAGGCTCGAGGCCACGAGGAACGGCTCCACGCCCATGTCCACCAGGCGCGTGACCGCGCCGACGGCGTCGTTGGTATGCAAGGTCGCCAGTACCAGGTGGCCGGTGAGGCTCGCCTGTACCGCTATCTGCGCGGTCTCGAGGTCGCGGATTTCGCCGATCATGATGATGTCCGGATCCTGGCGCAGGATCGAGCGCAGGGCGCGCGCGAAGGTCAGCTCGATCTTGCTGTTGACTTGTATCTGGCCGACGCCGTCGAGGTCGTATTCCACCGGGTCCTCGACCGTCATGATGTTGTGCTGGGTGCTGTCAAGCTTGCCGAGCGCGCCGTACAGCGTGGTGGTCTTGCCCGAGCCGGTGGGGCCGGTCACGAGAATGATCCCGTGCGGCTGGTTGATGAGGTCTACCAGCGTCTTGAGGGTGTCGTCGGCCATGCCGAGCGCGGTGAGGTCGAGCCGGCCGGCCTGCTTGTCCAGCAGGCGCAGCACCACGCGTTCGCCGTGTCCCGTGGGCACGGTCGAGACGCGCACGTCCACCGGGCGGCCCGCGAGGCGCAGCGTGATGCGGCCGTCCTGCGGCATGCGTTTCTCGGCGATGTCGAGCTGCGCCATGATCTTGACGCGCGATACGATCACGCCGTGCAGCGCGCGCTGCGGCTCGACGATGTCGCGCAGCACGCCGTCGATGCGGTAGCGCACCACGGAGCGGGTCTCGAACGGTTCGATATGGATGTCGGATGCGCCTTCGCGCACCGCCTGGGTGAGGAGGGCGTTGATCAGCCGCACGATCGGCGCGTCGTCCTCGCTCTCCATCAGGTCGGTGGCCTGGGGCAGGTTGTGCGTGAGTTCCGCGAGGTCCATGTTGTCGTCGATGTTGTCGACGATATCCATCGCCTGCGACATGCCGCGCTCGTAGGCGCGGTTGAGGGCGGAGTCGAACACCTCCGAGCTCAGCTCGCGCACGTGTATCGGCTGGCCCAGCGAGCGGTAGAGTTCCGCCAGGGTGGCGCTCGATACGCCGGGTTTGACCCAGACCTCCACCTGGCCGTCGCGCTGGCAGGCACTGATGACGCCGTGCCGGCGCGCGAAGTGATAGGGCAGGCGCTGGGTCCAGGCGGGATCGAGCGTTTGCAGGTCGGGCGCGTTGTCCATGGCGGCCACGGCGAGATATTTCTAAGGCGTTGTACCGCCCGTTTCCGGTTTGGCGTCCGGAACGTCGGGCGGGCCGAGAGCTTTATCCGGCGGAATTTCGTCGCCGGTGGACCTTTCCTTCTTCTCGGGCGCGGGAGTGGCGACCGAGGGTTTGAATTGTTCCAGCAGCGCCGAAGGCTCCTTGGAGGTGGATTTTTCCACCGCGTGAATATGCTCATAACGGTTGGTCGTGAAGCCGTAGGTGTCCTCGGGCGCGCGCACGATGATCGGCCGCAGGAACACCATGAGATTGGTTTTCTTTTTTTCCGTCGTGCGGTACTTGAACAACCAGCCCAGCACCGGAATGCGTCCCAGAAAGGGAACTTCCTGCGTGGTGTCCTGATTGTTGTCTTCGATCAACCCGCCAAGCGCGATGGTGCTGCCGTCGTCCACGATGACCGTGGTCTCCAGCGAGCGCTTGTTGGTGATCAGGTCCTGCGTCGCCAGGCTGGCCGCATTTGCCACGCTTGATGCCTCTTCATATATCTTCATCTTGACGCCGCCACCTTCGGAGATTTGCGGCTTGATCTTGAGCGTGATGCCGACGTCCTGCCGTTCGACGGTCTGAAAGGGATTGACCGCGCCCGTGGTGGTGGTGGCCTGGGCGAAACTGCCGGTCACGAACGGCACGTTCTGGCCGACGACGATCTTGGCTTCGGCGTTGTCCAGCGTGAGCAGATTGGGCATGGAAAGAACATTGGCGATGTTATTCGATTCCAGCGCGTTCGCCAGTCCGGCCAGGCTGGTCACGGTGGTGCCATCGGACAACGTTATCTTCTTGCCAATGTAGGCAATGGAGAGCCCCGCGCTGGCAGCGAGCGCCTGGGGATTGAGCGCGACGGCGGCAATACTGGGGTTGGCGGCGGGAAAATTGACCAATCCGCCGGCCGTGCCGTTGCCGACCTCTTTACCGCCGGCCCACTGGAAGCCGAATTGCGAGGCTTTGTCGGTGGTGATCTCGACGATCAGCGCTTCGACGAATACCTGCGCCCGACGCACATCGAGCTTTTCGATCACGGCGCGCAGGTTGTTGAACACCGCGTCCGGGGCGCTGATGATCAGCGAGTTGGTCGCCTCGTCGGCTTGAATTTGCGAGGACTCCGCGCCGGTCTTGGTGACCGCGGCCGCGGGGCGTCCGGGGGCTGCCGCGGCCGCGGTCTGGGCCCGAACTTCGCCCGTGAGCAGGCCGCGCAGGATTTCAGCCAGCTTGGTGGCTTCGGCGTTGCGCAAATAGACCACGTGCGTATTGCCGCCGACTTTTGCGGGGACGTCCAGTTTTTCGACCAGGGAGCGCAGGTCGTTGACGGTCCCGATGTTTTCCGCGCGCACGATCAGGCTGTTGGTGCGCAGGTCCGGCATGATGGTGACGCGATCGGCCTCGCCGACGCCGGCGACCTGGGGAACCGGCACGCCGGCGGACTGGGTGACGTTCGGATACAACCGTACGATCATATCGGCCATATCGAGCGCCGAGGCGTATTTCAGCGGCAGGATCGCCATCTCCATGCCGCCGCGCTGATCGAGAATATCAATGATGTGCAGCAGGTTGCGGATGTTGTCCGCGTAGTCTGTGATGATCAGCGTGTTCGCTGGCGGGTAGACGGAAATCTGGCTGGTCGGCGCCATCAACGGGCGCAGCAGCGGCACAATCTGGGCCGCGGAACCGTGCTGCACCGTGATGACGTGCGTCACCGTCTGTTCGCCGGGCCTCGGGGTCGCGCCGGTGCTGACCTGCGCGTTTTGCTTGGCGTCGCCCAGCGGCACCAGCTTGATCAGGCCGCTGGCGCTATCGACGGCGGTGTAACCTTGGGCCTTCAGCGCCGCGAGAAAAATCTGATAGACCACGTTTTTCGAGACCGGTTGCGTCGAGATGATGGTGAGTTTGCCCTTAACGCGCGGGTCGATGAGAAAATTCTTGCCCGTGATCAGCGATACTGTCTTGACCACGGTCTGAATATCGGCGTCCTGGAAATTGAACATCATTTCGCCGGGCCGCAGGGGCGGTGACGCCGGCGGCGCGGAAACCGTCGGCGACGGTGGGGGTGGCATGGATGGCGCCGGTCTCGGCGCCGACGGCCTTGGCGCCTGGGCGCCGAAAGGCGAAATGGGCGGCGGTGTCGGACGCGCCGCCGGTGGTATCGCCTCGCCTTCGGTGCGCGGCTGCCCCGGCGTCGGCGACGGCGGTTGCAACTCATCGGCGGCGAAGCTCACCGGCGCCAGCAACAAACCACAGGCCATCAGACCGACGGAGCAGGAAGCGAGGTAATACCGGAGATTGACCATCCTATATATAAGACCTGACGTTGGTGCTGATCGATCGATAGTGGGTTGTATTAGGGGTTCTGGGAAAAATCGTAATACAGATTCTCGGGTTTGCCGCCGCGCAGCACTTCAATCTGTATCGACGCCACGTTGGCCATCTGTTGGTAGAGCCGGACGGCGTCGTCGGCGCTGTTGACGGGTTGTCCATTGACCGACTTGATTACATCCCCGGCGCGCAGGCCAAGTTTCTCATACAGGCTGCCCGGTTGCAGCTGCTTGACCTGGAAGCCCCCGCTGGCCGCGGGAATCATGGTCGCCTGTCGCAGGAAATCGGGAGTGCGCATCTCGGCCGCGAGCTGGTCGCGCTGCACGACATAGTGATTGTCCGATGTTTCCTGGACCGTGTTCGCCGGAGCCGCCGGCGCGGCATAAGCGCGCATGGGCGCGGCTGATTGCTCCGGCCCGGATTTATCGGCGCCTTCGAGCATCAGGCTTTCGAGCGCGCCGTTACGCTGGATGACGACACGGTCGGGATAAACCGCCTGGAGCACCGCGCCCGCAGTAATAGTCTGGCCGATGACGAACGGTTCCTCGGATTGACCGTTCACCGAAATCAGCGCGTAGCCTCCGCTGGCAGCGGCGATCACGCCGGTCAGAACCAGGTTCAGGCTGCTGAGAGGGAGGTTGTCGAGCCGTCCGCCGGTCAATTCCTGGCTTGCCTGGCCAAAAAGGTGCGCCGCGAGCAGCGGTTCCGGTGAAAATGTATTGGCGGCGGGCGCTGGCAACGGCGCGGCGATCGTGAGCGGCGGCAACGACGGTTTGATCATGAGCCAGGTCCATTGTGCCAGACTCGCGGTCAAGAGCAGCAACATCGCGCCGTTCAGTATCCCCGGCAGCCACTGTTTTGCGCGGGGATGGGATATGACTTCTACGATCGTCATTGGTACGGATTTCAGGAACCTGCGTCAGGAACTGGAGATTTATTATTAACATTATATCCAGACGGCCGGAAAAACCTAATTAATCCAAAGTATATCCCGTCTGTTTTATTCCGTTTGCCCGCTTCCCAGACATGCCGTTTTACGGTCAAATACCGGCCGTGACCCGGCCTTTCGTCCATTTACGCGTCCACAGCGAATTTTCCCTGGCGGACGGCATTGTCCGCGTCGATGACCTGGTCAGGACCGCCGCCGGCTTTGAAATGCCGGCGGTGGCCGTAACCGACCTCGCCAACCTTTTCAGCGCCGTCAAATTTTATCAGGCCGCCTGTGCCGCCGGGGTCAAACCCATTATCGGCTCCGATGTATGGCTGGAAAACCCGGCTGACTCGCACAAACCGCACCGCCTCGTGCTCTTATGCCAGAACCAGGAGGGCTTTCGCCGGCTCTGCCGCCTGCTGACGCGCGCGTACGTCGACGGTCAGCACTCGGGCCGCCCCTGCCTCAGCAAATCCTGGCTCGAGGCGCCGCTCACCGGGTTAATCGCCCTGTCGGGCGCGCACGAGGGTGACGTCGGTCAGGCACTGCTTTCGGGAAATCCGGGGCAGGCGGAAGAACTGGCGCGCGCTTATCGCGAATGGTTTCCGGGAAGTTTCTATCTGGAGCTGCAGCGTACCGGGCAACCGTTTCAGGAGGATTACAACCACGCTGCCGTGGCGCTGGCGCAACGCCTGTCCTTGCCGGTCGTGGCCACGAACCACGCGGTGTTCCTGCGGCCGGAGGATTTCGACGCCCATGAAGTGGGGGTGTGCATCCAGGACGGTCGCGTACTGACTGATGCGCGCCGCCCGCGGCGCTACACCACCCAGCAATACTTCCGCAGCTCCCGGGAAATGGCGGAACTGTTTCAGGATCTGCCCGAGGCGCTGGAGAATACCGTCGAGATTGCGCGCCGTTGCAATCTGCGTTTCGAATTCGGGCGCTACTACCTGCCGGCGTACCCGGCTCCCGAAGGCATGACGATTGACGCCGTGTTGCGCCAGAAGACGCAGGCAGGTCTGGAAGCGCACCTGCGGCGCGTGCCTGCGGATGCCCAGGCCGCGGTGCGGCAGACGTACGGCGAGCGCCTGGAACTGGAGCTTTCCACCATCACCAAGATGGGTTTTCCGGGTTACTTTCTGATCGTGGCCGACTTCATCCAGTGGGCCAAGCAACACGGAATCCCCGTGGGGCCCGGGCGCGGCAGCGGCGCCGGATCGCTGGTGGCGTATTGCCTCGGCATTACCGAGCTCGATCCGATCAAGTACGACCTGCTGTTCGAACGTTTCCTGAACCCGGAGCGCGTCTCGCTGCCGGACTTCGACGTTGACTTTTGCATGGAGCGGCGCGACGAGGTGATCGAATACGTCACCAAGCGCTATGGCCAGGACCGGGTGGCGCAGATCATCACCCACGGCACCATGGCGGCCAAGGCGGTGGTGCGCGACGTCGGGCGCGTCATGGACCATCCGTACGGTTACGTCGACAAGCTCGCCAAGCTGGTGCCGTTCGAAATCGGCATGACTCTCGACAAGGCGCTCGAAATCGAACCGCAGCTGGCGGAACGCTACCAGAAGGAAGAGGACGTGCGCGCGCTGCTCGACACCGCCCGCTCGCTCGAGGGGCTGGCGCGCAGCGCCGGCAAGCACGCCGGCGGCGTGGTGATCGCGCCGTCGCCGCTGACCGACTTCATGCCGCTCTATTGTGAACAGGGCGGAAGACAGACGGTGACCGGTTTCGACATGGAGGACGTGGAAAAAATCGGCCTGGTCAAATTCGATTTTCTCGGCCTGCGCACGCTCACGACCATCGACAAGGCCGTCAAGACCATCAACGCCGAACGCGCGCGCAAGGGCGAAGCGCCGCTCGTGATCGAACAGCTCCCGATCGACGACGCGGAGACCTACGCGCTGCTCAAGGCCTGCCGCACGACGGCCTTGTTTCAACTCGAGTCGCGCGGGATGAAGGATCTGATCCAGCGCCTGCAGCCGGATAATTTCGAGGAAATCGTCGCGCTCGTGGCGCTGTTCCGTCCGGGGCCGCTGCAGTCGGGCATGGTGGACGACTTCATCAACCGCAAGCACAAACGCGTGGCGGTGAAGTACCCGCATCCGAGCCTGGAGCCGATACTCAGGCCCACCTACGGCGTGATCCTGTATCAGGAGCAGGTGATGCAGATCGCGCAGGTGCTGTCGGGCTATACGCTCGGCGGCGCCGACCTGTTGCGGCGCGCGATGGGAAAGAAAAAACCGGAGGAGATGGCCAAACAGCGCGACGTGTTCGTCAAGGGCGCCGAGTCACGCGGCGTGAAGCCCAGGCTCGCCGCCGATATCTTCGACTTGATCGAAAAATTCGCCGGCTATGGTTTCAACCGCTCGCACTCGGCCGCCTATGCGCTGATCGCTTACCAGACGGCGTGGCTCAAGGCGCATTACCCGGCGGCGTTCATGGCGGCGGTGCTGTCCTCGGACATGGACAAGACCGACAAAGTCGTCACCATGATGGCGGAATGCCGCGACATGAAACTGAACATCCGGCCGCCCGATATCAATCGCTGCGAATATCACTTCGTTCCGGTCGACAACGCAACGATTTTCTACGGCCTCGGCGCCATCAAGGGCCTCGGCGAGGCGGCCATCGACGCGATTCTCCAGGAGCGCAGCCACGGCGGGCCGTTCAAGGATCTGTTCGACTTCTGCCAGCGTTGCGACAAGCGCATGGTCAATCGGCGCACCATTGAAGCCCTGATTCGTGCCGGAGCCTTCGACTGCATTGCTCCGTCGACGCCTGCCGGGCAGCCGGACCGTCACCGCCTTCTGGCATCGACCGGCGTGGCCATGGATTTTGCCGAACAGGTCGAGCGCAACGCCATGCAGACCAGCCTTTTCGACATTGCCGAGGTCGGTGAGGAACATGCGCCGGAATACATCACGGTTCGCCCGTGGGACGAGAAAATGCAGTTGATGGAGGAGAAGACGGCACTCGGCTTCTTCTTCTCGGGCCATCCCTACAATACCTACAAGAAGGAACTGTCGCGCTTCATCCGGCGCCCATTGTGTCGTCTGGAGCCGGCCAAGGAATTGACAGCGCTTGCTGGCGTGGTGGTTGGTGTACGTACGCAGATGACCCGCCGTGGCAAGATGGCCTTCGTAA
>Ga0187776_10000116_pt1 | contig 39460 bp, 32 predicted proteins | sample 0216_BV02_MP12_2_FD_132426 | JGI IMG/M metagenome (GOLD analysis project Ga0187776, IMG submission 132426) | Tropical peat soil microbial communities from peatlands in Department of Meta, Colombia - 0216_BV02_MP12_20_MG | ecosystem: Environmental > Terrestrial > Soil > Wetlands > Peat | place...
ACGGCTTTGCGAAGTCACCTATAAGTGCATGTGGCTGGGAATAGAAGCAGTTAGACCCGGAGCCCACTTAGGAGACATAGGTTACGCCATCCAATTTCACGCGGAAAGCAATGGCTACAGCGTAGTGCGTGAATTCTGCGGGCATGGTATCGGTCAAAATTTTCACGAGGAACCGCAGATCCTGCATTACGGAAGAGCGGGAAGCGGTTTACTGCTGACGCCCGGCATGACCTTTACTGTCGAGCCGATGATCAACGCCGGGAAACCCGACATACGCCAGCTTAAGGACGGATGGACCATAGTTACCAAGGATCATAGTCTGTCTGCGCAATGGGAACACACGGTACTGGTCACTGAAACTGGATACGAGGTGCTGACGCTATCGGCCGGTGCGCCCGCGAAGCCGGCACATTAACAGCTTATGCTTACCTCCACTCCTGTCTCCAAATCGCCGCAGACTGAAGGCACGCTCAGCCAGTGGAAGCAACTTCTCGTTAAGCGCCGTTCGGAATTGCGAGACGAGTATCAGCATGACCCTTTCCCTCCGCGCCTGACCAATGCTCACCGCCGATTAGTTGACGGAATCTTGCAAAACATTTGCCGAGTTTTGGATTTGCCCCGGACACTCGCGTTGCTCGCGGTAGGCGGTTACGGGCGCAAGCAGCTGTTCCCCTACTCGGATATCGACCTCTTGGTTCTGCTCAGAAATGACGCAGACCTAGTCTTACGCGAGCAATTAGAGCGATTCATTAGTCTGCTTTGGGACATCGGTTTGGATGTGGGCCACAGCGTGCGCACCATACCGGAATGTCAGGAGCAAGCATGCAAGGATGTCACTGTGCAAACTAACCTAATGGAAGCGCGTTTGCTCTATGGCAGTGCCAGTCTGTATAAAAAGTTTGCAGAAGCAATGCGGACAATAATGGACAGCGCGACTTTTTTCCAGGCCAAACAACTGGAACAGGATCAGCGCCACGCGCGCTTTTACGATACCGCGAATAACCTGGAACCCAACCTGAAAGAAAGTCCCGGGGGCCTGCGCGATTTGCAGAACATTTTATGGATCAGCCAAGCTTGCGGTTTGGGCACGTCCTGGCAAGCCTTGGCGAAGCATGGCCTGATTGCCCGGCACGAGGCGCGACAGATCAAGGGCCATGAATTGTTCCTGCAAGACTTGAGAATCCGCCTGCATTACCTCGCCGGACGCCGGGAAGACCGTCTGCTGTTCGATTACCAAAACGCGCTGGCTCAGCAATTGGGGTTGAGCGATACCAGTAATCACCGGGCAAGTGAAATCATGATGCAGCGTTACTACCGCACAGCCAAATCGGTCGACCAGCTCAATACCTTACTGCTGCAAAATCTCCGGTCTAGAATCATGCCCACCGTCTCGGTCCCCGCCTTGCCGCTCAACGAGCACTTTCAGCAGCGTGGCGAACTGCTAGAAGCCCGCAGTGAGGGTTTATTCGAACGGCAGCCGTCAGCAATACTCGAAAGTTTCCTGCTGCTCCAGCAGCACCCGGAACTTAAGGATATGAGCGCTCCAACTCTGCGCGCGTTGTGGCGCGCCCGGGGGAAAGTCAATCAAGATTTTCGCCGCGATCCGATAAATCGTGCAACATTCATGGAAATATTGCGCCAGCCGAGCGGCATTACTCGCGAGCTGCGCAGGATGAACCGTTACGGCATTCTCGGGCGCTACCTGCCGGCGTTCGGACGCGTTGTCGGCCAGATGCAGCACGACCTGTTCCATGTCTACACGGTAGACGAGCACATCTTGCGGGTGGTGCGCAACTTGCGGCGCTTTACCCTGTCCGAATTCGCTCACGAATACCCCTTGTGCAGCCAGCTGATGAGCGAATTTCAAAGACGGGAGGTATTGATCCTCGCAGGTTTGTTTCACGACATCGCCAAAGGCCGCGGCGGCGACCATTCGCATCTGGGAAGCATCGACGCTAGGCAGTTCTGCAGGCAGCACGGGTTAAGCGCCGATGATACCGATCTGGTAGCGTGGCTGGTGGAAAATCATTTGACTATGTCATCTACGGCTCAGAAAAGCGACTTGTCCGATCCGCAAGTGATTTCCGCATTCGCATCACGCATGGCCAGCGAGCGTCGCCTCACCGCCTTGTATTTGCTGACCGTGGCCGATATACGGGGCACCAGCCCTCAGGTGTGGAATGCCTGGAAAGCCAAGCTCTTGGAAGATCTGTATTGGGCCACGCGCCGCCAATTAAGCGGAGAAAGCGCGCCGCACGAAGTGCATTTGCAGGCGAGACAAACTGAAGCGCTCAAGATTATCCGCCTTTACGCTTTGGGCGAGCACGCACATGAGGCGCTGTGGTCAGAGCTCGATACCGCTTATTTCCTGCGCCATGACGCTCAGGAAATTGCCTGGCATACCCGACACCTTTGGGCCAAGGTGGTCACGCAATTACCGGCGGTCAAAGCCCGGCTTTCCCCCATCGGTGAAGGCCTGCAGGTATTGATTTATACTCCCGATCAAAAAGGATTGTTTGCTCGCATTTGCGGATTTTTTGACCGCATCAATTACAATATCGTTGAAGCCAAGATCCATACCACGCGGCACAACTATGCGCTCGACAGCTTTTTAGTGCTCGACCCGTTAAATAAGACCGGACACTACCGGGACTTGATTGGTTTCGTTGAGAAAGAGCTGGCCCGCCGCATCGCGGTACAGGCGCCGCTGGAACCACCGGTGAAAGGTCGCCTGAGCCGGCATGTGAGACATTTTCCCATCGCACCTGAAGTCAGCATCAGGCAGGACGAAAGAGGTGCTTATCACGCGCTGTCGGTCACTGCCGGAGACCGCCCCGGCCTGCTGTATAGCATTGCACGGGTCCTGGTGAATTACGGCATCGATGTTTATTCTGCGAAAATCAATACGCTGGGTGAGCGGGCCGAGGACGTTTTTCTCATCAGTGGCGACGTGCTGAATGATTCCAAAGCTGTAGTGCGACTGGAAGCAGATCTGCTGGAGGCGCTGGCCGTCTCCTAAGCGCCTACTCCTCCTGGGCGAGCTGGCCGGGAAACAGCACTTCGTTAAAACCAAAATTGCGCATGTCGCGAATGCGCATCGGATAAAGAATTCCCTGCACATGATCACATTCATGCTGCACTACCCGCGCATGAAATCCGCCTACGCTGCGTTCTATGACCTTGCCATACGGATCGTAACCCTGGTAGCGCAAGTGCTTGTAACGAGGCACCAAGCCGCGCATCCCGGGGATACTCAGGCAACCTTCCCACTCCTCTTCCATTTCTTGGTCCAAGGGCGTGATCTTGGGATTTATCAGTACCGTATAGGGAACTTCCTCGGCGTCTGGATAGCGCGGATTGCGTGTTACGCCGAAAATCGCCACTTGCAGGCCTATGCCGATCTGCGGCGCGGCGAGTCCCGCTCCATTGAGCGCCGCCATGGTATGCTGCATGTCCTCGATCAGCTCGTGCAACTGCGGCGTGTCAAACGCCGTAACCGGTTTCGAAATTTCGAACAGCCGCGGATCGCCCATTTTCAGTATTGCTTTAACTGCCATAGTGCTCAATCAATTTTTCGAGAATAGTTCTGACCCGGTCCAACGATTCCTGCATGGTGGATTCCAGGTGCTCGAATTGGATTTCGCGTTTACTGGTACCCTTGCCCGCGGCGTAATTCGCCACCACCGCAATCGTCGCATAGCATATCTCTAGTTCCTTGGCGAGCGCTGCCTCGGGCATGCCGGTCATGCCCACCATGTCGGCGCCGTCCCTTTCAAGGCGATTAATTTCCGCCGCGCTTTCCAGACGCGGGCCCTGAGTAGCACCGTATACTCCGCCATTGACGGTTTTTTGCTTGGCGTTTTCTGCGGCGATTATCAGTCGCTGGCGCAATTGCTCGCAATATGGCCAAGTGAAATCGATATGCGTTACCGGTTTTTCTGTGCTATCAAAAAAAGTCGATTGGCGTCCGTGCGTATAATCGATAATTTGCGCGGGAATGGCAATGGTGCCGGGCGTCAAATCCGGTCGTATGCCGCCAACCGAGGCCACCGAAACCACGTGGCTGACGCGCTGTGTATGTAGCGCCCAGATATTGGCGCGGTAATTTACCTGGTGCGGAGGTATGGTGTGGCCATAGCCGTGGCGCGCGAGGAAAATCACGTCGCGACCTTTAATCTTGCCGAAGGTTAGCGCGCCCGACGGTTCGCCGAACGGGGTGCGGATTACCCTTTGAAACGACATTTCGAGGTTGGCGAGCTTGGTGAGGCCAGTCCCGCCAATAATTGCCAGCATGCTGAGCGAATCCAGAGGGGTCTAGAAAATTATCATTTTAACGCATAGATGGCCGGCAAATTGCGCCATGCCCCGTAAACATCCATGCCGTATCCAAAAACATAGCGATTGGGCACGATCACGCCCACAAAGTCAGCCTGTATCGGTTTGGGTTTTCCAGTGTCTTTATTGGCAAGCACTGCGCTGAAAAAGGACTTTGCGCCCGCGCCTAAAATTCTGTCGCGAATCGCGGCCAAGGTCTGCCCTTCATCCAGAATGTCGTCCAGCACCAATACCGTTCTTCCCTTTACGTTCTCCCGCGGCGCGACTTTCCAGTCAATTTCCCCACCCTTGGTATTGTCGTCGTAGCGCGAAACATGGATGTAATCAAAATCCATCGGAAAATTGAGAAGCGGAAGCAAATGGCCGGTAAACACCACCGATCCGCCCATGACACTCAGGACCAGGGGCTGCTTTTTGGAAAGCTTGGCTGATATCTCCGACGCCACGCGTTTTACCGCCTCGGAAACGACCACGGCGGAGCACACCTGCTCAGCGGATTCAAGGATAACCCGGGCTTTTTGGTAGGTAAGCTTCACTCGAGTTTTAGCAGCCGATGGGCTTGCAGACTACACTCGGCCCGATCTCGGCAACCGGCAGCCTAGGGACGCGAGGTAGGAACTGAATTCCTTTCCCACCTCTGGATGCTTTACCGCATACGCCAAAGTGGCCTTGAGGTAGCCCAGCTTGGAACCGCAGTCGTAACGCGTACCAGCAAATTCGTACGCCAACACTTTTTCCTCCCCGAGCAGCGAGGCGATGCTGTCGGTGAGCTGAATTTCCCCGCCTGCGCCAGGTTTCGCTTTACGCAAATGGCGAAATATCCGCGGGGTCAGAATGTAGCGCCCGACTACACCGAGATTGGACGGTGCCTTGCCGGGCTTGGGTTTTTCCACAATCCCGGCGATGACATGAAGTTTAGGCGCCGTGAGCGACCTGCTTTTAACGATTCCGTATTGCGAGACGTCCTGCCGCGCAACTTTCTGCACGCCCAATATCGAACAGCCATGAACACGGTAAACTTTTATCATCTGCTGAATCGCGGACGGATCGCTGTCTATGAGATCATCTGCGAGGATCACCGCGAAGGGTTCATCGCCAATGACGTTTGCTGCACAGAGCACCGCGTGTCCCAGTCCGAGCGCCCTTGGTTGACGAACATAAGTACAGCTGGCGTAATCCGGTATGATGTTGCGAACGGATTTGAGCAATTCCTGTTTACCTTTGGCTTGCAGTTTTGCCTCGATTGCATCATCTTCGTCGAAATGGTCCTCAATAGCCCGTTTCCCTCGGCCAGTAATGAACACCAGTTCGGTAATGCCCGCATGAAGTGCTTCCTCAACCGCATATTGAATCAAAGGCCGGTCGACGACCGGCAGCATTTCTTTGGGGCTAGCCTTGGTTGCAGGTAAAAAGCGCGTGCCCATCCCGGCGACCGGAAATACCGCTTTGCGGATTGGGTTGGGCAGGTATTTTGCAAATTCCATATTAGCTTGCGAGAAGCCTCAGCAAAGCTGCTTCATCGATTATCGTTACTTTTAATTGCTGCGCCTTAGCAAACTTGCTGCCGGGATCTGCACCCGCCACCACAAAATCGGTCTTGGCCGAAACACTACCCGTCACCTTGCCTCCGAGTGCTTCAATCTGGTTTTTTGCATCCTCACGCGTCAGCTGCGGCAGCGTGCCGGTCAATACAAAGATTTTTCCGCTGATTGCGCTTTGTTTCGCAGGCTGCAGTCTTTTGCCCTCAGTCCACGTTACCCCTCGCGCGCGCAGCTGTTCGATTACCTGGCGATTATGCGGCTCGGAGAAAAACCGCACAATGCTCTGCGCCACAACCGGGCCCACGTCAGGTACGTGCTGCAGACTTTCCTCGTCGGCCCGCATCAACTTATCGAAGCTCGCGAAATGCCGCGCCAGATCCTTGGCTGTCGCTTCACCCACGTTGCGTATTCCCAGAGCATAAATAAAGCGCGCTAAGGTTGTGCGTTTACTCTTCTCGATCGCCGCGATTACATTAGCAGCGGATTTTTCGGCCATTCTTTCCAACTTGGCGAGCATTGCTTCGTCCAACTTGTAAAGATCAGCGGGGGTGCGCGTGATCGCCTTGTCCACCAGTTGATCCACGAGCTTTTCCCCCAGTCCTTCTATATCCACTGCACGCCTCGACGCGAAGTGTAACAAAGCCTGTTTGCGCTGGGCACTGCAATACAGTCCGGCTATGCAGCGCGCTGCCGCTTCGTCTTCAAAACGTACTACTTCCGAGCCGCACACCGGGCATTTCTCCGGCATGACGAATTTGCGCGCCGATTTTGGCCGCCTGTCGCTCACTACGGCAACAATTTCGGGAATGACGTCACCCGCGCGTCTGACAATCACCGTGTCGCCGATGCGAATATCCTTGCGCCTGATCTCGTCTTCGTTGTGCAAAGTGGCGTGAGATACGGTGACGCCGCCCACATACACCGGCTTTAGCAGTGCAACTGGGGTGAGCACGCCGGTGCGGCCCACCGAGACCTCAATATCCCGTATTTCGGTGAGTTCTTCATGCGCGGGAAACTTATGTGCAATCGCAAAGCGCGGCGCGCGTGCCACAAATCCCAGTTTTTTTTGCATCGCGAGATCATTAACCTTGTAGACCACTCCATCAATTTCATAAGGCAGCTTGTCGCGCTTGGCAGCGATGTGGCGGTAATATTCAAGCAAGCCTTTTTCCCCTTGCACCACGCGACGTTCCGGTGCAACAGGCACGTGCAATGAAGCGAGAAAATCGATCAGCTTGTCGTGTTTGTCTTCGGGCAGGCTTCCCCCCTCTACTTCTCCCACGCCGTATGCAAAAAAACTCAACTTGCGCTGCGCGGTGATGCGGGAATCCAGTTGCCGCAAGGATCCCGCCGCGGCATTTCTCGGATTGGCAAATTCTTTTTCTTCTTTTGCGCGCTGCTGGGCATTCAGCTTTTCAAAATCTTTTTTCAGCATCAGCACCTCCCCCCGCACTTCCAGAAGCGCCGGCGGCTTATGAGCGGCAAGCCGTAAAGGGATAACTCTCACCGTGCGTACATTTATGGTAACGTCCTCGCCGACGTAACCGTCGCCCCGCGTTGCACCACTCGCCAACTCGCCCTTTTCATAAGTCAGACTGATGGCTAGACCATCGAATTTTGGCTCGACAGCGTATTCAATATCTTGCATTCCCAGTGCCTCGCGCACCCTGCGGTCAAAAGCGATAATGTCGTCTTCATTGAACGCATTATTCAAGGACAGCATCGGGGTCCGGTGAATTACCTCGGCAAATTCCTTTAAAGGCGCAGTGCCGATCCGCCGGGTCGGCGAATCGGGGCTTACGAGCTGCGGATAACGATTTTCCAAGTCCGCCAATTCGGCGAACAGCTTGTCGTACTCGCTGTCAGGAATGGTCGGCGCGGCCAGCGCGTAATAATTGTAGTTGTGCTGCTCGATGCTTTCGCGCAGGCGGCGCACCCGCTCGATCACATTCCCGGGTATTTTCATTCAGGAGAATAGCCTTAAGGCACGCGCGCTGCCGGCGCTGATATTGCGCCGATCCATTGCCATGTAAACGGCGCGTAATTGCTGGCGAATTTTTTCGATACCCGAGTCATTTAGCGGAATACGGTTATCGTCTACAAGAATTCCATTCAACGAGGCTGCAAATTGTTTGGCGCAGGCGAGCATCTGGTCAAATACTCGAATTCCAGAGGCTACGCGGGGCACGTCAAGCAAGAAAGTCACGCCGCTGACAGATAAATTTTTGATTTGCTCCGGGGTAAATGAAACCGCCTCGTGGCAACTCAGGGCAAACAAGCTGTCGCCGTGTTCGTTAAGACAATGGAAAGCACCGTCGTCCTGAAGCTTCAAACCGGCGGCTTCGCTCAAGGCGCGAAGTTTGGTTCCGTGAAATGTCTGACCTTCCTGGGCAATCACGTTCAGCCCTATGGAAATATCCACTTCGGCGCAGAATTTGTCGAGCTCCGCCGCGTTGCCGAGCGCAATCCTGCGTTCAGGAAACTGAATGGCTGCACCGGTGTTCTCTGCAAGACCTTGTAACATGTCGCAAAATAACGCCAATTGCGACTCGTTCGCAAAACCGGAGCGATCTGCAAGCTGCAGACCGATCTTAATGCGGATATACCTGGGCTCGGCAGCTTCCTCGAGTTTTTCCCAAGATGCATTTTCTTCTCGGTAACCAAGGCACGTTATACGGCGTCCGAATTCCAAAAGATATTTCAGAAGCGTTCTTATGACATCGGGAGGAAATGTTTCGGCGCGGCTCATTTCGGCAATAAACATAATCTCCGAGTCCAGCACTGCTGGTGCTCTATCCGCCACGGGTACCGGTTTTTCGAGCGCGTTGTCCTTGTCCCCGATGACCGGCTCCCGCAGCTGTGGCTCAACCCGGTCGTCGACTGGGCTCGCGGAACCTTGGGGCCCGAGCAAGACGTCCTGCATGTCATTCTCGAAAGCCGATTCGGATTTACGACGGTATTTTCGTTCCTGAAGCCGATTGAAGAAATAGGTTGCCACAACAATCAGTATGCCGATGACCAAAAGGCTGAGCTGCAGATCACTCATAAATTGTCGCCTCAGGCAACCGCTTCGTCCCTCAGTTTCATGGCTTCTTCGATATCCACTGCAACCACTCGCGATACACCCAGTTCCTGCATCGTAATGCCGATCAGCTGGTGGGCGATTTCCATGGTAATTTTATTATGGCTAACGAATACAAACTGCGTTTGCTCGGACATTTTTTTGAGCAGTTTGCAAAAATTCTCGGTGTTGGTGTCGTCGAGCGGCGCGTCTACTTCGTCCAGCATGCAAAATGGAGCCGGGTTTAGCTGAAACAAGGAAAATATCAAGGCCAAAGCAGCAAGTGCTTTTTCTCCGCCCGACAACAAATGAATTGTGGAATTTTTTTTGCCCGGGGGCTGGGCTATCACTTGCACACCGCTGTCGAGCACTTCGTCACCGCTCAAGACGAGCTGCGCTTTACCGCCACCAAATAGCATGGGAAACATTTCCTCAAGATGCCGGTTGATGGCGTCAAAGGTTTCCATTAACCGGGCGCGCGTTTCGCGGTCTATGCGCCGGATCGCGTTTTCCAGGGTTTGAACCGCTTCGTCAAGATCCCGCGCTTGGCCGTCGAGATAAGTTTTACGTTCGCTAGCGTTTTGCAGCTCCTCCAATGCCGCTAAATTGACTGCCCCCAAAGCGGCAATTCCCTGCTCCAGACGGGTAATTTCCAGTTGCAAGGCACTGGCTTTTGCTCCTTTCTGCAGCTGGGCGTTCAATTGTTCTTCATTGGCTCCGCGAAGCTGTTCCGCATATTGGTCTTCATTAAGCCGCGCTTCCTGCTCTTTAAGACGCAAGTCATTGATCCGGTCGCGCAACGGTTGCAGTTTCCCCTCTGCCGCAAGGCGCTGTTCATCGGTCTGCTGCAGGTTACGGGCGGCTTCCTCCAAGGCGTTTCGCGCGGCTGCCAACGCTTGCTCCCTGGCCTGTCTGGTCTGCAGAATCTGCTGAAGCTGCTCCTGTGTTGCGTTCTCATCAAGTCGACCCAGCTCGGACTTGAGAGTTTGCAAGTTTTGCTGAAAACCGGCCATTTGTTCATCTAAAGATTTAACTAAATTGTCTATGTCATTGATCCTGTGCTGATATATGCTCACCTCGAACTGCGCTTCCTGGGCAGCATGCTGAGCCTGGCTCAGCGCTGCGCGTTGGGCATTCACTTGGCCTTCGGCGTCCAAGCGCTCACGGTCCGCTCGCAACAACTGCCCCTCAAGGTCCGCAATTCGTTCAAGGCGGATAGCAAAATTGCTTTGTGCATTGTCGCGCTGCTGTAGTTCGCGTCCCTCCTGTTGGCGTATTTCCTCAAGCTCGAGGTTGATTTGCTGGGTACGCCGCTGGATTTGCTCCGCGCCTTGGGTCAGTTGAATTATTTCTATTTGGATTTTGTGTTGTTCTTCCTGGAGCGTTTCAATTTCGCCTTCCAAGGTAAACATTTCGCCTCGCAAAATCTCTATTTGCTGCTGCGCGGAATCAAGCTCCGCCTTGTTCTTTTCCAACGCTTTGCGGCAGCGGTCAATTTCATTTTGCACTTGTTCAATTTCTCGCCCGCGCGCCAGCACACCATGTAATTCCGAATCTGCGGCATAAAATGATACGCTGTAGCGCGCAAACAGATGGCCTTCACGGTTTACCAGTATTCCGCCCGGTGGCAGCTGTGCGCGCAATTCAAGAGACGAACCTTCCGCTACGTACACATGCCGCAGCCAGTCTTCAAGGAGCGCCTGCGCGCGCGGCGTCTTACAGGTCACCAGACTCGATAACGGGCGCATTCCTGCCAGGGATGCGCGCTCTACGGAACGAGTTTCTCCTGCCACAGTAAAGACTGTAAGTTTTGCCGGCGGAGCATCTTCTATTAAGGTTTGCAAAACAGCTTGCGGGCCGAGCGCGAGTGCATTGAGGCGCTCGCGCAAGACGCTCTCCAGGGCGTTCTCCCAGCCCGTTTCAATAACCATTTCCTGCCACAGCCTGGGCAAGCCCTCAAGACGATGTTTGGCAAGCCAGGGCTGGAGTTTGCCGCGAAGCCCCGGCGCTTCCTGCAGATCTTTGAGTGTATCCAAGCGCGCTGTTAATCCGGCCAAAGCCTGTTCTTGTGTGTGTACGCCTGTCCTGTGCAGGTCTCCTTCCCCTTGCAATTCGTCGAGCCGGCGCTGCGACGATTCGAGTCTCTGCCGTTTTTCGCTCAAATCGGATGCTTTGCGCGCATGTTGATCACGCATGCCTTGCAGGCCCGCGCTTTCAAGTTTTGGCAAGTCGTCGCGCTCGCCAATCAGACGCTCATGACGGACCCTTAGTTGTTCAAGCATCTTTATCGCATGTGCGCGATGTGTATCCTCGATTTGAGCAGTTTGTTGCGCTTGCGCATGTTCCCGCTGCAATGCGCCAGCGCGAGTTTGGCAATCTAGCAAATGTTGTTCAAAAGCGGGCAGCGATTCAGCTGCTTGGGCAGCACTGCGCCGTGTCTTCTCAACTCGCTGCTGTACCTCGCTCAGCTCGCTGCGTAATTGCTCGCAGGTTTGCTGTGCGCTTTCGCGATGTTGCCCAAGTTGCAGCCGCTGGTTTCCAAGCGAAGACATCTGCGATTCCAGCCGTTGACGGCTTTCGCGGATATGCTGGAGATTTTGTTCAAGCCGGGTCACCTCGGCGTTGGCTGCATAGAGCTCTCCCTGAGTCCGATGCACCGCGTCACCTGCGCTGTAATGGCCGGTTCGCAATCTTTCGAGGCTTTTTTCTATTTCCCGAAGTCTTGCAGTTTCCCCTTCCAGTTCGTTGCTGGCCTTTTGAATTTCCTTTTCCACGCGTTTTCGGTTTGCCGAGACATCCTGTTTTTTCAACAACCACAGCAAATTCCTGGTTGTCTGGAGCTGGCTTTGCAGATCGCGGTACTCCGATGCCACGCGCGCTTGCTCTTCAAGATGCTGCAACTGCTTTTCCAGTTCCTGGCGAACATCTGCAACCCTTAATAAATTCTCGCGCGTGTCCTTGAGCCGTAATTCGGTTTCATGCCGGCGCTCCCGGTATTTCGATACTCCAGCCGCTTCTTCCAGAAATACCCGCAGCTCCTCAGGTTGAGCTTCGACGATCCGGGAAATCATCCCCTGTTCGATAATCGCGTAGGCACGTGGTCCCAGTCCGGTGCCAAGAAAAATATCGGTAATATCGCGCCGCCGCACACGGGTGTTATTCACGTAATAGGACGATTCCCCGTTGCGCTGGAGAATGCGTTTAATTGAGATTTCGGCATAGCTGGACCACTGCCCCGCTGCCTTGCCGAGGCTGTTATCAAATACCAATTCCACGCTGGACCGCCCTACAGGGGAGCGCGCTCCCGAGCCGTTGAAAATCACGTCCTGCATGGTTTCACCACGCAGATGCCTAGCCTGTGATTCGCCTAGCACCCAGCGAACTGCATCAATGATGTTGGATTTACCGCAACCGTTCGGGCCGACAATGCCCACCAGCTGTCCCGGAATGGGAACGTGAGTCGGGTCTACAAAAGATTTAAACCCGGCAAGTTTGATTTCTGTAAGGCGCAATTTAAGCCGTAATTTATTGTAACTGGGCCAAAGGTTATAATTTGCAATAGGAACATGGTTTTATTTTAACCGATTCGAGCAGAAAACGTTAATGGTTTCCAAGCCCAGCAAGAGCTTCGATACGTTCAACAATCCCAGGCCGCAGCGGGATTATCTGATTCACATGGAAATTCCCGAATTTACCTGCCTGTGCCCCAGGACCGGGCAACCCGATTTCGCCAACCTGATTCTCGAGTACATTCCCGACAAGAGCTGCGTGGAGCTGAAAAGCCTCAAACTCTATATTTGGTCGTACCGCGATGAAGGCGCGTTCCACGAGGCCGTCACCAACCGAATTCTCGATGATTTGGTTACCGCGGTTAAGCCGCGCTTCATGCGGCTGACCTCTAAGTTCTACGTGCGTGGAGGAATTTTCACCACCGTCGTTGCAGAATATCGCAAACCTGGCTGGAAGCCGTTGCCATTGGTAGACGTTCATAAATTTGAGAAGCAGTCGCGCAAGGGGTAATGCAAATAAATCGCCGCCTACTTTCTACCGTGCCGGGTTTTTGCCGGCATGCGCAAGCGTCGCCCGGTTGAATGCCTCACGGCTTTCCATGAATCCCAACTTGAATCGCCTGCAGCAATACCCGTTTCAAAGACTGGCAAACTTGCTGGAGGGTGTCAGCCGCAGACCCGACCTCACCCCAATCGACCTGTCCATAGGTGAACCAAGACACGCAACGCCGCAATTCATTCAGGAAGCTCTAACGCAGAACTTGTCAGGCTTGGCGAATTACCCCGTGACTCGAGGCGGAATTGAATTGCGCCAATCAATTGCCGCGTGGCTTACGCGTCGGTTCGGTCTGCGGCAGATTGACGCGGAAAGCGAAATCTTGCCGGTAAACGGCAGCCGCGAAGCTTTGTTTGCGATCGCACAAGCCGTCATAAACACGTCGGCGCCCGAACCGGTCGTGGTTTGCCCCAATCCGTTCTATCAGATCTATGAAGGAGCCACTTTTCTGGCGGGCGCTACACCGCATTACCTGAATCTCTTGGCGGAAAATAACTTCAGGCTAGACTTCGGCTGGATCGACGAACCGGTATGGCAGCGATCACAACTGGTTTACGTCTGCTCCCCTGGAAATCCTTGCGGCAATGTAATGAAATTGGATGAATGGAAGGAACTTTTCCGGCTGGCCGATCTTTATAATTTTGTCATCGCTTCGGACGAATGCTATTCGGAGCTTTATCCTGATGAACACCGTCCGCCGCTTGGCGGGCTGGACGCTGCGCAGCAGTTGGGTAGAAGTGGGTATCCGGGTCTTGTCGTGTTTAACAGCCTGTCGAAACGTTCCAACGTTCCTGGCATGCGTTCTGGATTTGTCGCCGGCCAACGCGCGATCATTGAAAAATTTTCTCTGTACCGCACTTACCACGGCTGCGCCATGAGTCCGCCGGTACAAGCTGCCAGCAGAGCCGCCTGGAACGACGAAGCGCACGTAACTGAAAATCGCCGGATGTACCGCGAAAAGTTCGCAAAAGTTGCACCGATCTTGCAAAAGTTCCTGCCGCATCTGGAGGTTCCCGAGGGAGGCTTTTACCTATGGGCCAGGACACCCATTCCCGACACTGAGTTCGCGTGGCTGCTGTACCGCGATTATAATGTCGCGGTGCTGCCCGGCAGTTACTTGGCACGCGAGGCTCACGGTGTTAACCCTGGGCTCAATTTTGTCCGTATCGCGCTGGTCGCACCGCTTGCCGAGTGTGTCGAGGCTGCACAGCGGATCGCCGATTTCACGGAACAACTTTGAAAACATGAAGCAACTGCAAGCAATCATCGACCAAGCGTTTGAGCGGCGCGCTGAGATTACCTCACGCAATGCCGAGGCAAAACTAAAAAAAGCAGTCATAAAAGCCTTGGAGCTGCTCGACGAAGGAAAACTCCGAGTAGCTGAAAAAATCAACCAGCAATGGGTGACCCATCAGTGGCTGAAAAAAGCCGTGCTGCTCTCATTCCGCATCTTCGATAATTCTCTGGTTAAGGGCGGCTTCACCAATTATTACGACAAGGTTGGTATGAAGTTTGCAGGCTACGACACTCGGGCGTTTAACAAAGGGGGATTTCGCGTAGTGCCCCCTGCTACCGTCCGCAAAGGGGCTTATATAGCAAAAAACGTCATACTCATGCCCTGCTACGTCAACATCGGGGCTTACGTCGACGAAGGCACTATGGTGGATACTTGGGTCACAGTGGGCTCGTGCGCACAGATTGGAAAAAATGTGCATCTTTCAGGAGGGGTGGGAATCGGCGGCGTGCTGGAGCCGGTGCAGGCCAACCCGACCATCATCGAGGACAATGTATTTGTCGGTGCGCGGTCCGAGATAGTCGAGGGGGTTTTGGTTGAAGAAGGCGCGGTGATATCCATGGGGGTTTTTATCGGGCAAAGCACCAAGATCTACAACCGGACGACCGGAGACATCAATTACGGGCGGATTCCCGCTGGTTCCGTGGTCATACCCGGTAGTCTGCCTTCGGCTAACGGAAAGTATGGTCTCAACTGCGCAGTCATTGTTAAGCAGGTTGATGCCAAAACACGTTCCAAGGTTGGAATTAACGAACTATTGCGCGAAAACTAGTATCCGATTGCTTGCTAGCGTTTGACTTGATTATCAAAAACTATAAAATTAAATCTCAGGTTAAATCAGGAACCACCCCTGAGAATAGCAAGCGCTGTTGCGAGCGGGTTCCGCCCCCGGACAATAAAAATACTATACTTTTGGAAAGCGTGACCCGGCGGCCGAAAGCGCTTGGTAATTTGCTGAGGAGAATGAAGTGAAATTTCTGGATGAATTAAAAAAAGAAGCAGAGACGCTTAGGGAGAAAGAAGCGTTTGACACGCAAGCCAAGCTGACCACGCTCGGCATGAATTTCATGCAGCTGCAGGCGAAGCTGCGCTCAATATATGCTTACCTCGACGATCTCGTAAGACAGCTTAACGTAGTTAAACCGACGGTATTGCGTTCCTATTACATCGAGGGCGTGGGCAATCTCGCGAATCTCAACCAGCAGGATTACTTCCTTAACAAAAGACACAAGAGTATCGACAATAAAGACTTCATAAACGAAATTTCCTTGCGCTTCCGATGCGGTCCCAGTGGAGGATTGACTGTCGAAAAAGAATCGCCGGCGACAATTCAAGGCTTGCGAGAATATCTATGGAATTACAATATAAAATTCGAAGCCCAGGAGATCAAGAACGACCGCGGCTACGTGCAGCGGGCCATTTTTAAAATTCCCGGTGAAGTTGTGGTCAACATCACCATATCGGGAGATTTTGAAAAGTCACTGATTAAAATCCACACCAAGAACATGGAGCGATTGACCGAGCGTGAATACGTCTACGAAATTGACGAAGTCGACGATACGTTGCTTGAGGAATTCTCCAAGTTTTTGGTCAATAAGCCCAACAACTTCCGGCAGCTTGGAAAACGCCAAGTAAGCGCGTCACGCGCGATGCCACCAAAGCGCAACATTCTGGACACGCAATACCCACAGGAAGAAAAAGACGAAGACAGGAAAAAAGGCATGCTCGACTCGATCAAGTCCCTGTTTAGCGAGCGACGTTAATTTATGCAGCTTAACCAGCTATTTAAGTTGATGGCCGAGAAACAGGCCTCAGATGCTTTTTTTTCGAAAGCGGCACCTATCCATGTCAAGATAAACGGCAGCACCGTTCCGCTAAACTCGCCACCACTGGATTCGCAAATTATCAGGAAAATCGCCTACGAAATGATGTCCGAGGCGCAGATCCGCGAGTTCGAGACCAACATGGAAATGAATTTTGCGCACTTTGTACCCGGCCTCGGCAATTTTCGTGTCAACCTGTTTCGGCAGCGCGGCGACACCGCCATGGTGATCCGCTACATTACCGAAAATATACCCCCCCTCGACGAACTCGGACTACCCGCGTTTCTCAAGGATTTGATTATGGAGAAGCGCGGCTTCGTGCTCGTGGTAGGTGCGACTGGCTCTGGCAAATCATCAACCCTGGCCGCGATGCTCGACTATCGCAACAGCAACAGATCGGGGCACATTTTGACCGTCGAAGACCCGATAGAATATGTTTTCAAACACAAAAAATCCCTGGTGAACCAGCGCGAAGTGGGAAGCGATACCAAATCTTTTTCAAATGCGCTGGCCAATGCCATGCGCGAGGCGCCTGATGTTTTGATGATTGGCGAAATACGCGACAAGGAGACATTGCAGCAGGCGCTGATTTATGCACAAACCGGACACCTTTGCCTTTCTACGCTGCATGCCAACACGACTTATCACGCTTTAAACCGAATCGTTAATTTTTTTCCTCACGAAACGCGTGCCAGTCTGCTACTCGACCTGTCGATCAGCTTGCGTTGCGTACTCTCTCAGCGCCTGGTAAAGAGCCTGAGCGGGCGGCTGCTGCCGGCAGTGGAAGTTTTGTTAAACACTTCGCGCGTCGCGGAGCTCATCAGAAAAGGAGATTTTGACGAAATCAATCAGGCAATCGAGCAGAGCATTTATCCGGGTTCACAAAGTTTCGAGCAGGCCCTGTTCCGACTCTACAAGTCCGGCAAGATAAACAAGGAGGAGGCCTTGCACAATTGCGATTCCTCAACCAATATGCTGTGGATGATCAATAATGCTTCTCAGGTCAAGGAGCAGCCTGCCCTAAATCTGTCCGAGACCTTGCTGAGTGATACTGGCAAGAAAGAAAGCGAAGATTTTACCTTGAGTCTCGATATGCTCAACAAGTTAAAAAGCTGATTGGCTTTCTGGCGCCTGTGGCGCAAATGTGTATGGCGCCCATATCGATTATTCCTCTTGTTCCCATGATTTCCTGATTGCCCCGTGCTGATACCTTAGCCGGGTTGACGTCATCCATTGTCAATGGCTGATACGGCGTAAGGTAAAATGCCCTCGATGAGTAAAACCCTGGAACTTGCCACCAAGCTGATTGCATGCCCGTCGCTTACGCCGGATGATGCAGGATGTCAGGACATTCTGTTAAATTGCCTCACCAAGGCCGGATTTCGCTCAGAAAGAATCTCCCATAACAACGTGCAAAATTTCTGGGCGCGACGGGGAGATACCAAGCCAGTGGTTTGCTTCGCTGGCCACACCGATGTGGTTCCCGCCGGCCCTCTGGAGCAATGGCAGAGCGAGCCGTTCACGCCGACGGTACGCGACGGCATGTTGTTCGGGCGAGGCGCGGCGGACATGAAGACTTCGCTTGCCGCATTTGTCACCGCTATTGAACGGTTTACGGAAGCGTATCCAAGGCATAACGGCTCGATTGCCATGCTCGTCACCTCTGATGAAGAAGGTGAAGCAATTGATGGAACTGCCAGAGTCATTGAAATGCTAAAAAAGCGCAATGAACTGATTGATTATTGCATTGTAGGCGAACCCACTTCGGCTAAAAAGCTTGGCGATACGATTAAGAACGGGCGGCGCGGGTCGCTCTCGGGGAAACTGACCATCAAAGGCGTACAAGGACATATTGCATTTCCGCATTTGGCAAGAAATCCCGTTCACTTGGCAGCACCAGTCCTTTCGGAATTAACCCAAACGGTCTGGGACCGTGGAAACGAACACTTCCCGCCGACCAGCTGGCAGATTTCCAACATTCATGCCGGCACCGGTGCGCTTAACGTGATACCAGGAACAATCGAAATCCAGTTCAATTTCCGCTTTTCCCCCGCAAGTAGCGTTGAGTCTATTAAATCAAGAACTAGCGCAGTACTAGACCGGTTTGATCTCGACTACGACTTGGAATGGACATTATCAGGAAATCCCTATATTACGCCCAGCGGGTCGTTGTTAGAGGCAGTGAGCCGCGCCGTGAAGTCGGTGACCGGCATAACACCTCAGCTTTGCACGTCGGGCGGCATTTCCGATGGTCGTTTTATCAGGCAAGTCTGCCCGCAAGTGGTGGAGCTCGGCCCCCTCAACGCCACGATTCACAAGCTGAATGAATGTATAGCCGTTGCCGATATTGAGCCTCTCAGCAAAATTTACCGGCGCATCTTGGTGAATTTGCTGGTGGACTCTTGAAGAGCACCGGATTGCGTACAGTGCGCGATCTGATACGCTTCGCGGTGAAGCGGTTCCATCAGGCTAATTTGAGTTTTGGACATGGTTCGCATAACGCCCGGGATGAGGCGGCATATCTCGTTTCGCATGCTCTGAAACTGCCGCTCGACCAGTTGCAGCGATTTTCGGACATCCCGCTCTCCGACAAGCAGCTTAAGTCAGTTCTTGAAATCCTGCGTCAACGCGTAGCAAAGAAAATCCCAGCCGCATATCTCACTCATGAAGCCTGGCTCGGAGATTTGCGATTTTATGTAGACCAGCGAGTGATCGTGCCGCGTTCCTTCATTGCCGAGCTTCTGCGGGCGCGGCTTAAACCATGGATAAAAAATCCGCTAGCCATAAGGACAGCGCTGGATCTGTGCACCGGCTCCGGATGCCTTGCAATTCTCATGGCGCATGTATTCCCCAACGCTAAGATTGATGCCTGTGATGTCTCCCGCAACGCGCTGGCTGTCGCGAGGCGCAATATATCCGATTATGAGCTGCGCGACCGGATAAAGCTGATGCGGTCAAATTTATTCAGCGCGCTTCGTGGACGACGTTATGACCTGATAGTCGCCAATCCGCCTTATGTCAACGCTCGAGGCATGCGTAGTCTACCGGCGGAGTATCGTTATGAACCGCGGCTCGCTCTTGATGGCGGGACCGATGGTCTAAACTGTGTGCGCCCGATATTGCAATCTGCCGCCGAGCACTTGAGCGAGGCCGGCCTGTTAGTCGTCGAAATCGGCCATAACCGCGCAATTTTGGAACGCGCTTTTCCAAAGATTGACTTTACCTGGCCCGAAACCAGCGCGGGCAACAGATATGTTTTTCTGCTGGATCGAAAGCATGTATTTTGAAACCCGAGGGTAACTTGACACCTGTGCACTTGACTTTCTAAAACCTTTCCAATATAAAATCAGTGCAATAGTGGTAATAATTCACAATTCTAAAAAGAACCACGGTGGTGAAGGGTTGCTAACCGGAGGATTTAATGGGGTTTAAGCGCCTTTTTGCCATATTCCTTTTAACAATTGCATTCCCGAGTTTCGCGTTCGCCGAAGTTGTGGACGAGGTCAAAGCAATGCTGGAGCAAGGCAAAGCTAATGAGGCTTATGGTCTCGCCAGTCAGCACCCTGAGCTGTTTGGCGATCCTACCTTTGACTTTTATTATGGCGTATCCGCTATCGATTCCGGTCATGCCGGCGAAGGCGTATTGGCGCTGGAACGCTATATCATCAATTTTCCAAATAACACCAGTGCGCGCCTGGAACTCGCGCGCGGCTACTATGTACTCGGCGAAGACGCAAGAGCGAGCGAAGAATTTAGAAAGGTATTAGCAACCAACCCGCCTCCCGATGTTGAAACCAACATTCAGCGCTACCTTGATGCCATCCGTGCGCGCGAGTGGCGTTACAAGACGAGCGGTACGGCGTTCCTAGAAGCCGGGTTCGGATATGACAGCAATGTAAATGCGGGTGTGAGCAACGCCAACATTAGTCTTCCCACGCTCGGACCTGTCACCGTTGTCGGCGCGGGAGTAAAGCAGCATTCCAGATTTGAATACATAGCCGCAGGGGGCCAGCTGTCGCAGCCGATTGCACCCGGCCTAGCGGTCTTTGGAGGCGGTTCGGCCACGGCGAGCTTCAACAACCAGGCCAGCACGTTTAACCAGGAAAATTTTGGTGTAAATGCCGGCATGACTTATTTGCGCTATAAGAACCTTTACCGCTTTAGTGGCTTTTACTCGCACACCGACCTGGATAGCCATTCATTCCTGGAGTCACCGGGTGCCACGGCCGAATGGCAATACCAGTACGATGAGCTGCAAGCTTTCAATGCTTATGCCCAGTACGCGAACTTGGATTATCACGGCGCAGACACCCCGCGCAGTTCGAATTTTTACGCCGGTGGACTGGGTTACCGGAAAGCATTTATCGCGAGTTGGCAGCCGTTGTTTACTTTAGAGGCAAATTATGGCAGGGAAAACAACACCGAAAACCGCGATGATTTGTCACGAAACATTTTTGGGACAAGGCTTGCTTTGGGCGTCACACCTTTTCCCAAATGGGCCGTCAGCGTGGGCGGAATTTATCAAAAAAGCTGGTATTTGGATCCCGATCCAATATTATTGACGACCCGTATGGACAGCTTTTATTCGGGCACCACCGCAATCAGTTATGCCTTTAATCCCCATCTGAGCGCGTGGGCGGAATATTTGTATCAAAAAAACAATTCCAATATAGCGTTGTTCTCGTATACCAGAGATGTGGTCGCGTTCAAACTACGTTACGATTTTAAGTGAGGGCTATCATGAAATCATTCCGACTTGGCTTGCTTCTAAGCGCGTTGTTGGCGCTATATATTCCTGCTCACGCCGAGGTTGTGGGCCGAGTGTTGATGGCCGCGGGAGACGCGGCCGTAATCCGCGATAACCAGGAATTGCGTGTGGGAGTCGGTTTTCCCATTGAAGACCGAGACACGCTTAAAACCGGACCTTTTAGCAACATGCAGGTGCGTTTTACCGATCAGAGCATCGTGTCGCTGCGTGACCATAGCCTGCTCAAGATCGATGAGTACAAATTTGACGGCAAGCAAGATGGCCTGGAAAGGGCCTTTTTCAACTTAATAAAAGGCGGATTCAGGACCATTACTGGCCTGATTGGCAAGGTAAACAAATCCAACTACGCCGTTAAAACGGCAACCGCCACGATAGGCATACGCGGTACCAACTTTGCACTGCTCCACTGCGCTGAAGGCAGCTGCGGGGCGAGAGCCAAAGATGGAGTCTATGGCGGAGTAAGCGGCGGGATCATTGCTGCAACCAACAGCACGGGAGAATATCAGTTCGGCTCCGGCGATTATTTTTACGTACCAAGTAAAAACGAGCCGCCAAAAAAACTCATTGGGCCTCCGAGCTTCTTTGCCGATCGTCTGGCTGGGGAAGGACGGGTTGGAGCCGTACAAACGGCCTCTGGCGGGAATGAACAGCAAAGAAAGGGTGGTGCAGGTTCGGATGGTCGCCCGAATAAAGTCGTGCAGCCTTATCAACAGCAAATATTTATATCCACTCAGTATCTCGGTCCCAACACCGGTCCATCAGTGATACCTCCTTCCTTAAACGCGGTTTCAACTGCGACTCCGGCTCCGGCTCCGGCACCGTCATTCGTCTTCCCGGCAACAGGAGCAGGCGGCGTGATGTACTACCAGTTGGGATCGCCTGACGCGACAGGTTTCCCGGTCTCGGGTTCTTTTACTGCCAATGCCAATGGCCAGTTGACCATGATCAATGACCCAATCAATAATCCGACCCTTGTACCCAACGCATTCATCGGAACTGCCTCTGTTCTGGATAGTGGGAGCGACGCTAGTGCAGGAAACTTGACTTGGGGCCGTTGGGACTGTGGAACGGGATGCACAACGCCTCCAACGGTTAACGGCTCACAAATTGGCTCCGGGCCTCCTATCCTTCATTACGCGATCGGCGATCCGGTGACCAACCTGCCGACGGCGAATCCCGCGGGATGCAGCGGCTATTGTGTGGCGTTTAGCCCCGTGGGTGCCACGACACCAACCAATGCGAATGGACTGACCGGTAATTTTCAGGGCGGTTCGGTCATGGTTGACTTCGTTGCAGCGAGCATGCTTACCAGTTTGCAGATCGGGTTTAACAGCGCCACCTATAACATGACCGGCACTACGAACTTTTCATCAAACGGGCAATTTCAAGGCATCATTGGCGGTACATGTTCCGGGAGTACATGCGCTCAAGGCTCGGGTACGATTCCGGGAGGTTGTTCGGGAGGAGCGCAATGTGCAGTCGGCATCAATGCGGGTTCACTTACCGGTAAAACCGCCACTGGAATTGCAATGGTATATAGTTTCTCTGACACTCTCGCTGGCGGCACCAATGGTAGTATTTCCGGAGCGGTGGGCTTTAAGCGCTAAAGCAGACTACGGAACATAGAATTGGCTCGACCTCGCGGCCTGTTCTCGCTGGGTCTAGTCGCGGAAACCGCAAGTGCCGAACTCGTTGGCTGTGGCTACTGACTTGCGGCGGTCATGCCAGCGATTTCAGGATTGCTGCTATTTCTTTTTGGCTTAGTTCCAGCAATTGACCACGCTTCAGTCGTGGTGGCAAGCGGATCTCGCCAAAACGCAACCGGATCAGGCGGCTTACGGTAAAGCCTAGCGCTTCGAACACGCGCCTCACCAGGCGTTTGCGGCCTTCCTTCACTACTACCCGGTACCAGCGGTTTGCCCCTTTCCCGCCTGTGAATTCCAGCCGTTCGAATTTTGCCTGACCGTCTTCAAGTTCTACTCCCCTCCGCAACTGCTGCATTTGTCCTGGGCTCAGTTCGCCGCGTATTCTTACCGCGTATTCGCGCTCGACTTCAAATTTCGGGTGCATCATATGGTTTGCCAGTTCGCCAGAGTTGGTGAACATCAGTAGCCCTAGAGTGTTGTAATCAAGACGTCCAATCGAAATCCATCGTCCGAAGCGGATTGCTGGCAGACGATCAAATACGCTTGGCCGGCCTTGGGGATCGGAACGAGTTACGATCTCCCCTTCCGGCTTGTTATAAATGATCACCCGAGCTAATTCCGGCAAAAACCGAAGTTCGATAACGCGCTTGTTAACACGCACCGCGTCATTGACGCTGACCCGAGTGCCTACTGCGGCGATCCTGCCGTTAACTGTGACCTGCCCGCTTCGAATGAGCCGCTCCACACTGCGGCGCGACCCCAACCCTGCCTGCGCCAACAATTTATGCAGTTTATGAGTAGTAGGATGTGGCTGGCTCGCCGCACTCATGAAACGAAAAGGATACTGATTAGATCGAGCGGCGTTCGAGGACGGCTTGTGCCAGCGTGCCGCTGTCCACATGCTCAAGCTCGCCGCCTACCGGCAAGCCGCTTGCAATGCGGCTTACCTTTATGCCGCGCTGCTTGAGCAGTTCACCGATATAGTGCGCGGTTGCCTCACCTTCCACGGTGAAGTTAGTTGCCAGCACCACTTCATTGACAATCCCGTCGTCTATTCGCTTGAGCAAGCGATCCAGGTGAATTTCCTTCGGCCCTATGCCATCGAGTGGCGACAAACGCCCCATTAGAACGAAATACAAGCCTTGATAACAATGCGTCTGTTCCATCATCAGCAAATCGGCCGGGGTTTCCACTACGCATAACAGGTGTGCATCTCTTTTCCCCGAACTACAAAGGCTACATGTTTCTTGTTCGGAAAAATTGTTGCATTTTACGCAATGTTTGATATCCTCCAGGGCTTTGCGCAACGCCTCCGCCAGCCGTGCAGCGCCTGCTCTGTCACGCTGCAGCAGATGATAGGCCATGCGTTGCGCCGATTTGGGTCCGACGCCTGGAAGGCAATGCAGCGACTCGATCAACTGTTCAAGTCTGGAAGAAGAATTCATCGCCGCATTGCTGACAATGGGTACCTGCTATTCAGAACGGCATTTTGAAGCCGGGCGGCAAGCCCATTCCTGAAGCAAAGCCGCTCATTTTTTCCTGAATTGCCATTTCAACTTTTTTTGCCGCATCGTTCATCGCCGCCGCCACGAGATCTTCTAACATTTCTTTGTCCTCACTCAGCAGGCTTTGATCAATGAAAACCTGTTTAACATCATGGCGGCAACTCATGGTTACTTTCACCATGCCAGCCCCTGCCTGTCCTTCGATCTCGACGTTGGCCAGCTGTTCCTGCATCTTTTGCATATTTTCCTGCATCTGCTGGGCTTGCTTCAGCAGATTGCCTAAATTGTTCTTTATCAATGTCTGCTCCTAAACTGCTATTGAATGGGCTTTATGGAAGAATCTACGACCTTGGCGTCGAAGTTTTCCACAAGCTCCTGCACGAATGGGTCTTTTTCGATTGCCTCGGTTGCGCGCATCTGCCGTTCTTGTTTTTGTCGAAATTCCCTCTCGGCCGGCGTGTTCCCGTTGCCGCCAATGGCAAAGGTGACCGCCATCCGCACGCCAAAATAATCGCTCAGCGCGAGCTTCAATTTTTCCTGATACGTTTTTTCCAGCAGGTGTTTGTGCAGCTCAGGAATGCGAAGCTCTATCCTGTCCTCAGCGGAACTTGCCAGCTCACAATGCTGCGCCAGCATTTTCGCCATGCCACCCAGTTTTAGCCGAACTACAAGCCCTAGCCAATCTCCGTCAAAGCGGTTTTTTTTTGAACCGCCGCCGCTTGGCGCAATGACCGCTTCAGCGCCTGTGTCAAGCAACGATGCCTGCAAATGCGCTGCCTGGGGAAATTTTTTATCGCCGATACCGGCTGCGAGGCTATCCGTCGGCATGAACGTCAGCATGCGCAATAAGGTCATGGTGAAACCGGCCTGCTCATCGGGCGCAAGATCGATTTCATTATGTCCTTTCAATGCAATGTCGTAAAACAGCTGTACGTCCTCAGGCGCAAAAGCACGCGCGAGTTCAAGAATCTGCTTGCGTTCCGGCAGATCCTCCGCGAGTGCCTCGGGCACGGCTTGCGCCAGCGCGATTCGTTGCAGCAGCGTAGCCAAATCCTGTAGCGCGGCCTCTAACGAAAGGCTGCGGCTCGCCATTTGTTCCACCTGGGCAATTAGTGCCATTCCATCGCGTTTCTGCAGCGCCCCTAGAATTTCAAACAGATATGTCTGGTCAATCGCACCCAGCATTTCGTGCACGCCGGTTTCGGTAATCGCGCCCGCGCCGTGTGCAATCGCCTGATCAAGCAGGCTCAAGGCATCGCGCAGGCTGCCTTTGGCGGCGCGAGCCAGCAGCTTCAGTGCCGAAGGTTCTGCAGGAATGTTCTCTTTTTTCAAGAGCAGCTGCAGATAGTCGGCGATCACCGCGAAGGGAATCTGCTTCAAATTAAATTGCAGGCAGCGCGAGAGTACCGTGACTGGTATTTTTTGCGGGTCGGTAGTGGCCAGAATAAACTTGACGTGCTCGGGCGGCTCTTCCAGGGTTTTCAACATGGAATTGAACGCCTTTACAGATAGCATGTGCACTTCGTCTATGATGTAGACCTTAAAGCGCGCCCGCGTGGGTGCATATTGCGCGTTGTCTAGAACCTCGCGCATGTTGTCCACGCCGGTATTGGAGGCGGCATCGAGTTCCAGCAGATCAATAAAACGTCCTGCATCAATTTCGCGGCAGGGCGGGCACTGCCCGCAGGGCGTCGCGGTAATTCCGGTTTCACAGTTAAGCGATTTGGCCAGAATGCGCGCCAGTGTTGTTTTGCCGACGCCGCGCGTCCCAGTGAAAAGATAGGCGTGATGGAGGCGTTTTTGGTTCAAGGCATTGGTCAGGGCTTTGACGACATGCTCCTGCCCGATTACCTCATTAAACGTTTTGGGGCGCCACTTGCGCGCGAGAACGTGATTCGGAGACACGGCCGCTAATTGAAGTGAATTTGAAAACGGACCAGTTGCAGATTTAACCCCGGATTTGGCTCTTTAATGCCCGCGTTGGACATGTGCTGATACCGGTAGCTAAGATCATATATTCCGCGCTCTCCGAAGCGGAAGCCGACTCCGACATGTTCGCCAAACTGGAAAGCAGTTCCAGACTTTATGTGTGTTGTCAGGGTGGTGCGCGTCCATAGGTGTGCTCCGACACCGGCATCAAAATAAGGCGCAATCTTCGAAAGGTCGGTCTGCTGGTAGCGAAAGGTCGGGGTAAAACTGAAATCGCCAGCGTTGTTGTTAACCGGTCCACCGCTGTCGGCATTTAAAACACCTGCCGAAACATCCCAGTATCCGCCGAGGTGCCAACCATGCCAAGCGAACCATTTTTGATTCCAGTCCCACTGCATTCCGACGCGTGCCGCATTAATAGTATCGCCATGACCCCCTTCTATCGACACACTGTCAACCGCCTTTGCGCTAGCACTCGAACAAATGAAACACATAAATATAAAACTTCTGATTTTTTTCATTCTGATTCGATCATGTGAATTTATAGCTGAGCTTGCATCATAAAGGAAAAACATTGGGGAGGCGAGCCCTGCCCCCGGCACTTGCAAAATATAGCTGTGGCTGCTTCCTTCCGGACCTGACCAGATTCACTCTCTTGCAATGCGGGGAGGCCCGCCTTAACCGTTTAATCCAAGCTCACAGGGCAGCACTCAGCAAATCATATCCGCGCCATGTGAGAAATGTAGTTGTAGCGCTTGCTCAACGCGGTTCTTCACTCGACCCAAATGTCGTGCCCGTTTATCTGGTAAATTTTCATTGCACTGTGGCGGGCGGTACGGATATCGGCGAACCAAGCGCAACATAATTCATTTTAACAAATCTTCTGTGCCGACTGCGCAACTGCCCGGTCCGCGTGTTGTGAGCAAAGCCTTCTTCATTACTCAATGCGTTCCATGTAATGTAAGCGAGTAAACTGGCTTTCTGACACCGGGCTTGGCTCAAGACAATTAATGATCAAGCCGGCGAAATAAGCATCGATTGTCCTCGTGGCTAGGCAAGCTAAAGGCCAGCCGGCTAAACTCACCATTGAGAGCTCGGTATAACTCATGCACGAAATGAACAAAATATTATAACACGTTGACAATACATGTGTTTTATGAAACAGCGCGGCGGCTGGTATTCTTGGAGACTGTGCTGATGATAGAATTTTGCAGTGAGGCAAGCGTAGTCGCTTTTTACAAAAATTATTGAAGCCCTGGGAGCGCTGCAAATAACTAATACGTCTCGTACAATGGTCTGCGGCAAACAATATTTTATCGAAATCCAGCATCCGGCATTAATATTTCAATCCATATGTTTTCCTGATCCTAGCCATCCGGAGGTGTGCCATGTCGTCGACAATTGAATCGGTCCTTGTTGAATCACGAGTTTTCGCGCCGAATCCCGCTGTCGCCAAGAAATACAATGTACCAAGCATGGAGGCGTACGAAAAACTTTGTGCCGAAGCGGAACGCGATTTCGAAGGATTCTGGGGTCGACTCGCAAAAGAACACGTGCTCTGGCATAAGCCTTTCACCAAAGTGCTAAACGAGAGTAATGCGCCGTTTTTCAAATGGTTTGAAGATGGCGAGTTGAACGCTTCCTACAATTGCCTCGATCGTCATCTCAAGACCCAGCCGAACAAAGTGGCGATCATCTTCGAATCCGACGACGGCAAAGTCACAAAAATTACTTATAAGCAGCTATATCACAAGGTTTGCCAATTCGCGAACGCTCTTAAATCGCTGGGCATCAAGAAAAGCGACCGGGTTCTCATTTACTTGCCGATGTCTATTGAGGTGGTCATAGCGATGCAAGCGTGCGCCCGGATCGGAGCCACACACTCGGTAGTGTTCGGCGGCTTTTCAGCCAAGAGCCTCCAGGAACGCATCATCGATGCGGGCGCAATCGCGGTGATCACCGCAGACGGCCAGCACCGCGGCGGCAAGGAGATACCGCTCAAACCCGCCGTGGACGAAGCCTTCGCCATGGGCGGCTGTGAAGCGGTGAAGAATGTGGTTGTCTACAAGCGCACTGGCAGCAATATTCCGATGCAAGCGCCGCGCGATAAATGGTGGCAAGACGTCATCAAGAACCAAGCCGAGGAATGCGAACCGACTTGGGTGAATGCCGAGCACCCCTTGTTCATTCTCTACACTTCCGGCTCTACCGGTAAACCGAAAGGCGTGCAGCACTCCACCGGCGGGTTCTTGCTGTGGACGATACTGACCATGCAATGGGTGTTCGATAACAAGCCCTCGGATATTTTCTGGTGCACGGCAGATGTAGGCTGGGTGACGGGACATTCTTACATTACTTATGGGCCACTGGCGGTCGGAACAACCGAAGTCATGTTTGAAGGCGTTCCCACCTATCCAGACGCCGGGCGTTTTTGGAAAATGATCCAGGACCACAATGTCACTGTGTTCTACACTGCACCGACCGCCATTCGTTCACTGATAAAAGCCGGCGGCGATCTGCCGAAAAAATACGATCTTTCGTCTTTGCGCATACTCGGCACGGTGGGTGAACCGATAAATCCAGAAGCCTGGATGTGGTACTACGAGACTGTCGGTGCCAGCCGTTGCCCCATTATGGATACATGGTGGCAGACAGAAACCGGGGGTCATATGATTAGCCCCTTGCCCTGCACTCCGCTGAAGCCCGGTTCTTGCACTTTTCCTCTGCCCGGCATCATGGCCGCAATAGTGGATGAGACAGGCCACGATGTAGAAAAAGGCAAAGGCGGTATTCTGGTCATTAAGCGCCCATGGCCTGCAATGATTCGCACCATCTGGGGCGATCCCGAGCGCTACAAGACCTCTTACTATCCGCAAGACTTCAAAGGCAAATATTATCTTGCGGGCGATGGGGCGAGCCGAGACGAGGAAGGATATTTCCGCATAATGGGCCGAATCGATGATGTACTTAATGTGGCAGGACATCGTCTTGGCACGATGGAAATCGAATCCGCCCTGGTGGCGAACACCAAATTGGTCGCGGAGGCTGCAGTAGTCGGGCGTCCAGATGATATGACGGGCGAAGCAGTAGTTGCATTCGTGGTGCTGAAAGGCGCGCGCCCGAAAGGCGATGATGCCATGAAGATTGCCAAGGAATTGCGCGACTGGGTAGGCAAGGAAATCGGACCAATCGCAAAACCGAAGGATATTCGGTTTGGTGATAATCTGCCCAAGACCCGCTCTGGAAAAATCATGCGCCGCTTATTGCGGTCAATCGCAAAGGGCGAGGAAATCACCCAGGACGTTTCAACTCTGGAAAACCCGGCGATCTTGCAGCAACTTAATGAGACGGTCAAATAGACACGAGCCGTCGCGTAGGACGAAAAAAGGGTGCGGCACCGCGCCCTTTTTCGTTTTTTCCGGCTACCACGACCACTATAATGCCTTTATGAACGTCATAGTTGCGGGAGGAAGCCATGATACCTTCGTCGATTAAAGGACAGCGCTTGGTGGCACTATTTCTGCTCGGGTGCCTGCTGTTCAACTATCCCTTGCTGTACCTCTTTAATAGCAGCCGCGAGATTTTTGGCATCCCGCTGCTCTACGCTTATATATTTGCTGCGTGGGCGATGCTTATTGGCCTCATGGCGTGGGTGGTTGAAGGCACAGGCCGCAAGGGATCCAAAGACTAACCGCGCGGGGCCAAAATTGCTGCAAGGCTGGGTCATAATCGTTTGCTCGTTTGCCTATCTTGGCGTTTTGTTTGCCATCGCTTATTACGGGGATAAGCGCGCCGACGCCAGGCGCAGCATCATTGCCAACCCTTATGTCTATTCCCTGTCCCTTGGCGTTTATGCTACCGCGTGGACTTTTTATGGCAGTGTGGGCCGTGCGGCGAGCAATGGCATCGGATTTTTGCCGATTTACCTGGGCCCCACTCTAATAATCGCCTTATGGTGGCTGGTGCTACGCAAGATAATACGAATCACCAAGGTCAACCGAATTACATCGCTGGCCGACTTTATCGGCTCACGCTACGGGAAAAGCGCGTTGCTTGCCGGGCTCGCCTCCATAATCGCAGTGGTCGGTATTGTTCCCTATATTTCCTTGCAGCTTAAAGCGGTTTCCACGAGCTTTACCATCCTTGTGCATTACCCACAAATCAATATGCCGATTACGCTGGAGACCACGCCGCTCTTAGGCGATACTGCGATTTATGTTGCTTTGCTGCTAGCCGCGTTTTCCATTCTTTTCGGCACGCGGCACTTGGATGCGTCGGAACGGCATGAAGGCATGGTGGCGGCCATTGCCTTTGAATCACTCGTTAAACTTTTGGCGTTCCTGGCAGTAGGAGTCTTTGTCACCTTCGGCATTTATGACGGTTTTGGAGATACTTTTGCGCGCGCCGCTGCCAACCCCGATCTCCGGCCGCTGCTTACCCCTTTGGATGGCGTGGCCGGAAGTTACGGTAGCTGGGTCTGGCTGACCATACTATCGATGTTTGCAATTATGTTTCTGCCACGGCAATTCCAAGTTTCAGTCGTAGAAAATGTAGACGAAAACCACATTAACAAGGCGATGTGGTTGTTTCCCCTATACATGTTGGCAATCAATATCTTTGTGCTGCCGCTCGCCTTTGGAGGAGTGATGCATTTTCCAAAGGGCGTTGTCGATGCTGACACCTTCGTGCTCACCATACCCATGGCGGAACACCAGCAAGGACTCGCGCTGCTGGTTTTTATCGGCGGGTTGTCTGCAGCCACCGGAATGGTGATAGTTGAAACCATCGCTCTCAGCACGATGTTGTGCAACGATCTGGCAATGCCGGTGCTGCTGCGATCGAAAATTTTGCGCCTCAGGGAGCGCAAGGATTTGAGCGGCCTGCTGCTTGGCATCCGGCGTGGAGCCATCGTGGTGGTGCTGCTGTTGGGATATTGTTACTTCCGTTTGGCGGGTGAAGCCTATGCGCTGGTATCAATCGGCCTGATTTCCTTTGCCGCCGTAGCGCAGTTCGCTCCGGTAATCCTAGGCGGAATTTTTTGGAAAGGCGGCACGCGCATGGGCGCACTCGCCGGGTTAAGTACCGGTTTCCTCGTCTGGGCTTATACCCTACTTCTTCCCGCATTCGCTAAATCCGGTTGGCTTCCGATCAGTTTTCTGGAGCAGGGGCCTCTCGGCATTGCGCTGCTTAAACCGCAGCAATTATTTGGTCTGGCCGGCCTTGATGAGACCACCCACGCATTGATCTGGAGCATGTTGAGCAACATCGGCGCTTACGTCGCAGTATCTCTTGCGGGCCGTCCCAGCGCAATCGAGCAGACTCAGGCCACGTTATTCGTAGACGTGTTTAAGCAAACCGGCAAAATTGGGGGCTCCCGTTTCTGGCGCGGTACCGCATCGGTTCCGGATTTGCACGCTTTACTGGTAAGGTTCCTCGGACCAGAGCAGGCTGATGAAGCGTTTGCATCTTATGCCCGACAGCGCGCGCTGAAATCCGTTGACGAAATCAAGGCCGACGCGGACCTGGTGCATTTCGCCGAGACGCAACTTGCTGGTGCCATAGGAGCCGCTTCATCCCGCGTGATGGTGGCATCGGTCGTTGAAGAAGAACCTTTAGGCATTGAGGAGGTAATGAATATTCTTGATGAAACTTCGCAGGCCATTGCCTATAGCCACAAACTGGAAGAAAAATCGCGAGAATTGGAAGCGGCCACAGCAGAATTAAGGACTGCCAACGAGCGCCTCAAAGAGATCGACAAGCTCAAGGACGATTTTGTATCGACCGTATCCCATGAATTGCGCACACCTCTCACTTCCATTCGCGCACTTTCGGAAATCGTCCATGGAAATCCGGACCTAAATAACGCGGAACGAACGAAGTTTCTCGGTATTATTGTCAAAGAAAGCGAAAGGCTGACGCGGTTGATCAATCAAGTTTTGGATTTGTCAAAGATCGAGTCTGGAAACGTCGAATGGAACACCACAGAGGTGAATCTGAAAGAAATTATTGAAGATTCGGTTTCCGCGACCAGTCAGTTGATAAAGGAAAACCACGCCAAACTTGAATTGAAAGTTCCGGACCACGTGCCCGTGATACGTGTAGACCGTGATCGCATCATGCAAGTCGTCATCAACATGGTTTCGAATGCCGTCAAGTTTTGCGATAGGCGGGCGGGCCTTGTGTCCATCCGCCTGCATCAAAATGCCCACTCGGTGCAGGTCGATGTGCGCGATAACGGCCCCGGCATCAGCCCGCGAGACCAGCAAATTATTTTTGAAAAATTCCGCCAAGGCGGCGACACCATGACGGAGAAGCCGCAAGGCACAGGATTGGGTTTGGCGATCAGTCGCCATATTATCGAACATTTTAACGGCACCTTGTGGGTTGAAAGCACAATCGGACACGGCGCGACCTTTTCGTTTAGGCTGCCATTGACGAAAGAATCGGATCACGGAGTTCCCTTTGCCGCCCTAGACCAGGAAACTTAACCGTGAAAGCAGAACCGCCAAAGGTCGACGCCAAGAGGGTGCTCATTGTTGATGATGAACCCAGCATTGCCGTTTCGCTCGAATATCTGATGGAGCAATGCGGGTACACGGTCAATGTGGCCCGTGACGGAATAGATGCATTGCGACAGACAGAAAAATTCAAACCACATTTGATCCTGCTAGATGTGATGTTGCCTTTGAAAAGCGGCTTTGAAGTATGTCAGAAAATTCGCGAAAACAGATCGCTGCCCGCAACCAAGATCATCATACTTAGTGCCAAGGGGCGCGACATCGAGGTCGCCAAAGGACGTGCTCTCGGAGCCGATGCCTATATCACCAAGCCATTTGGAACCAAGGAGCTACTCGAGCAAGTCAGGCGCCTCCTGAGCGATGCGTGACGGCTGCTTCGATTTAATGAATCCGCAATCGGCCCAATTCAAGCCAGCTCTTCAAGAATATAGCCTCGGCCATACAGCGTGCGCACCGTGATTCCGCTGCCATCGATTTTTTTGCGCAGGCGATGAACGTACACTTCGATGGTGTTTTGACTTACTTCCTTGTCGTAATTGTAAAGCTGCTCGACCAAGTGTTCCTTGCTCACCACCCGCCCAAAGCGGCGCAGCAGGATCTCCAGCACCCCTACCTCATGCGTAGAAAGCTCCAGCATCCTGCCCTTAATGCTCGCAACGCGACCAACCGTGTCGTAACTCAATCCGCCGTAAGAGACAACCGGAGCACCTCCTGCGCGTTCGCGCCGCAAAAGCGCGCGTACCCGCGCCTGCAATTCATCAAGGCTGAACGGCTTCACCAGGTAATCATCGGCCCCGAGATCGAGACCTATCACTTTTTCCGCGGGCTTTTCGCGCCCGGACAAAATGAGCACCGGCAAAGAAGGGTTATGGCGCCGCAGCCGGCGCAGCACCTCCAGACCGTCAAGTTTGGGCAGCCCGAGGTCAAGGATCAGCAGGCCGAAGACACCCCCCTTGAGGGCTTCGTCGGCCGCCATGCCATTGGAGACCCAGTCGACCGCGTAGCCGGAATGCGATAGCGAGAACCGCAGGGCTTCAGCGAGCCCCGCGTCGTCCTCGGCGATCAAAATCCGCATTGCCTTCCTCCTTCCCCCTCTAGGATTTCACGGCCTATTAGCAGACTTAATGCATTGATTTAAAATTTTTATTTTTTTACCGCAGGTCTCACAAAAATGGCAACTGTTGAGAACACGTGATCAATTGCGATCACTGATATTCAGAATTCTGTAAGCATTATTTCATAAGATGAATTGCGGCGGAAAACTAATAAAAATTCAGTCGCTTTTCGCGTTCATGCAAAGCGGATAAGGGTATGCAAGCCGGCGCCCAGCAAAAGAGTGAACGACAGCCTGCGGCAGCCGGGTTAAAGTTGATGCGGCAAGCACAGATATCCCTGCGTGCGCCTTGCTGAGCTGAAATTCATAATAGAACACTAAAACATTTTAAGGAGGAGTCAGCTATGGCAATTCAACATGTAAAAGACTTCCGGCGCGTGATTGTCGCTGCGTCGCTAGGAAATGTCATTGAATGGTACGACTTCTATATTTTCGGAAGCCTAGCGGCGATCTTGTCCGTCAAGTTTTTCGACAAGACCCACCCTGTCGCGGCCTTACTGAGCACGATAGCCCTGTTTACCGCCGGATTCTTAATCCGGCCACTCGGTGCGTTCCTTTTCGGATGGTTGGGTGACCGCGTCGGCCGCAAGTACACATTTCTAATTACCTTGAGCGGCATGGGCATCGGCACAGGTTGTATCGGCTTGATTCCCACTTTCCAATCTATCGGCCTTAGCGCCGCGTTCATCCTATTCGCGCTGCGGATGATCCAGGGTTTGGCGCTGGGCGGCGAGTATGGCGGGGCCATTACCTATGTCGCCGAACATGTGCCCGATGAACGCCGCGGTTATTACACCGGGTGGCTGCAAACCTCTCCCACGCTTGGGATCGTGGTTTCGCTGGCCGTGATCGTCGGTACCCGCGCCTACTTCGGCACGGATGAGTTCACTGCATGGGCGTGGCGCATCCCGTTCCTGTTGTCATTCGTGTTGGTGGCAATCGCAATCTACATCCGCCTACGGCTGCAGGAGACGCCGATCTTTCAAGAGATCAAAGCTAAGGGTGAAATGACCAAGAACCCGTGGAAGGAGGCGTTCCTTAGCAGAAATATCAAGTATGTGTTGATCGCCAGCATCGTGGTGATCGGAGAAGGCGTGGTCTGGTATAGCGGGCAATTCTGGGCTTTGTTCTATTTGCAGCAAGTTTCGAAAGTGGACGTGGTCACCTCGAGCATAATTGTGGGAACCGCGCTGCTCATTGCGACGCCGACCTTGATCATCTACGGCTGGTTGTCTGACCTGATCGGCCGCAAGCCGATCATTTTGGGAGGCTTCTTGCTCGCGGCGTTGACCTACTACCCCCTCTATTCATGGCTGGGGGAGGTCACGCAGCCAGGCAATGTCAATTATCCCGTCGCAATCTTCATCATTTGTATCCTCGTGTCCTATGTGGGGATGGTCTACGGCCCGATTGGAGCGTTCCTGGCAGAATATTTCCCCGGCAGGATTCGGTACACTTCAGTGTCCGTTCCTTATCACATCGGGAATGGCTGGGGCGGCGGGCTGGTGCCGTTCATCACCACAGCGGCCTACCAAGCTACCCACAGCTTGGGCAATGCTTTGATCTACCCAATTGCGGTACCGGCAGTGTGCTTCCTGCTCGGCCTCATGCTGATGCCCGAGACACGCCATCACAGCATTTGGGAGCCACACAGAGCGAAAGCGTAGTCTCGAGCCAGGTTATCGCCAGTTCAGCTCGACCGACAGGCGCCCGCAAAAAAAGACCAAGCAGTGAAATCAGCCCGCCAGCAAGGCGGGCTTTTTTTTCGCCCTTCGCGGTAAAATTGCTCAGTTGGGAGAGATGGCCGAGCGGTTTAAGGCGCACGCCTGGAAAGCGTGTGTACGGTCAAAAGCCGTACCGGGGGTTCGAATCCCCCTCTCTCCGCCAATAAACGCCGTTATTTATTGTTTATAATCGATAATTATTAGTGGTCTAACACTTACCCGCAAACCTGCCCACGTTGGCGCCCTCAAAAATGATCGTTTCTAGTTGGCGCATTGTGGGGAAATGTTGTCAGGATTTTTCTATCGTTTTTTCTGGAGGTAGCCATGAAGTACCTGATGATAGTGTTCGTAGTCGTCGTATGTATTACCACGATGTCGTTCACCTCAGCGCAGGTGATACATGGAGCTGGGGTCGCCTCAGATACCCTGATGTCGGATCGCGACAAAATTGAGAAGCTTCGTTTGGACGTTGCAGAGCTCCAAGATAAGCTTGCAGCGCTCAACCAGAAATATAACGCCCATACGCATCGCCTTCACTTGGGCATCACGCGTTATCCGCGCCTGATAGATTGCAATGTGGAAAACGTTTACGGAACAGTCAAAAAAATCTGCATACAGACCGGGAACGATTACGTTGGCGTATTGATGGCGGGAAGCGAGAAGTCGCTGGTCACCGCACCGCCTGGTCCATGAGGTTTCGACGGATTATTGCGCAGAATGCCAACTGAAGGCATAACGCATAGATAACGTCATGTCAGACGATATATATGCGCGTCCGCGATAAGCTGACCGTTGATCACATTATTTGAGAAGCGGATACCGCTAATGCCAGGCGCGGTTCGAATCGCGACTCTCAGCAATTGAACCAGAGGCGCGTCTTTTTTTGCTATCGCGACGTCATCATGAGCCAAACGGTGTTCTTCTGGGATACCTAGAAGTGCTTTCTGAATCGTCGCGTATGCCGCCTTAGGTCCCTCTTTCTCGATGCCTTGGAAGGATAGCATAAGTTTCCAGAATCCCTCCTCTGGAAAATAGAAGCAGAATGCCGCGTCCACGGGGACGTTGGCGGCGTCTGGCGCTTTCAACAGCGTTTCACCATCTTCGGTGAGTTTGCCGGTCAAACTGCTTGTTACCATTTAGCGCGGATCCACGATAGTATTCCATTCTTCTGGGCAGTGCATGCGGAGTACATGTCTCGAGCATCCGCGGCAGATATGTTGGTTACATACCTTGACGCAGTTTTCCAATCCTTAACGGCAGCCCAGTTTACTTCAAGTTTCTTGTTGGTCTTCACGTCCCTTTCGAGGTCACGTTCTAATCCGGTCACTTTTAGAAGTTGCTCAAGATTGTGCGCGTGGGCTTTATTTGCAATCTCTTTATCGGGAAAGTCATGTTTCTTAGTTTGTTTCGCAATACAGGCCTTCAGCGCACACTCAACTGCGTATCCAAGCAGATAGTATGCGCCGGCGCTGTGCATAGCTTTTAGCAGCGCGGCAGCTTCTTTAAGTCTTACCTTTGAGATTTCTTGGAAATCCTTGCGGTTCATACGCGTTGTTGGACTTAAATACTGTAGCAGTTATAAATGTTAAACCAGATCTCATGAAAGCCTTCCGCTGCTCCATTTCAATGACGCCTTTGTAAAGCTTGCAGAAGACAAACCTGGTACATGGCTAACTGCGCGCTGTCGCATCCCCAAGGAGTAACGGGCTGTGGCATTGATTGCCTGGCAGTCCCGCACAAGCGTCACTCAGCATTTAACCCCGTGACGGCTTTACGGATTTGCTCCAAAGAGCTTGGGTCCTCGATGGTGGTAAGATCGCCAGGATCGCGTCCTTCGGCGAGGGCTTGAATCGAGCGTCGCAATGTCTTGCCGGAGCGGGTCTTCGGCAAAAGAGTCACGAAATGCACCGCTTTCGGACGGGCAATGGCGCCAAGTTGCTTGTCCACGGTGTCCATGACCTCTTTCTCAAACCCTTTGCGCCCTTCCGGCGTTCCGAGCTTCGATGCATCTTTTGCTACAGCAAACGCCAGCGGCATTTGTCCTTTCAATTGATCGGCTACACCTACTACTGCGCACTCTGCAATATTGGGGTGCATATTGACCGCTTCTTCTATTTCCCGAGTTCCCAGACGGTGCCCCGCTACGTTGATAACATCATCCGTGCGGCCGAGAATGAAATAATAACCATCTTGGTCGCGGATTCCCCAGTCGAAAGTAGTGTAGACCATCTTGTTTTTAAAACTGGTGAAATAAGTTTGCACGAAGCGTTCATCCTGGCCCCAAACGGTAGTCATGCAGCCTGGTGGTAATGGCGGCGCTACGGTAACCACACCCTTTTCATTGGCCCCGACTTCCTCACCGGTCCCCTCGTGCAGCAATCGTAAGTTGTAACCATAAGCCGCGAAGCTCGGGCTGCCAAATTTCACCGGCGTATTCTCCACACCCGGGGCGCACGTCAATATTGCCCAACCGGTTTCAGTTTGCCAGTAATGGTCGATAACCGGCTTGCGCAAAGCCTCTGAAATCCAAACATGAGTCGGTTCATCCAAGGGTTCGCCCGCGAGGAACAGATAGCGCAGTGAGGACAGGTCATATTTTTTGAGATAGGCCGGGTCCTGTTTTTTCAGAACGCGGATGGCGGTAGGCGCCGTGAACATCACCGTGACCTTGTGGTCTTGGACGATTTTCCACCAGATTCCTGCATCAGGCCGCACCGGCACGCCTTCATACATGATGGTAGTCATACCGGCAATCAACGGCCCATAAATAATGTAGGAATGCCCGACCACCCAACCGATATCCGAGGCGGTAAACATGGTTTCGCCGGCGTTTCCACAGTAGATATACTTCATCGACGCGGCCAGCGCCACTGCGTAGCCGCCGACATCACGCTGCACGCCTTTTGGTTTACCAGTGGTACCGGAAGTGTAAAGAATATAAGAGGGCTCGTTTGATTCCAGCCAGACGGATGGCACCTTGGCACCGAGGTGCTTATCGCGTAGCTCAGCGTAATCGAAATCGCGGCCTGGGACCAATTGCATGTTCGGGTCAAGCCCGCGCCGAAAAATGACGACGTTCTCTGGCGGGTATTGCGCGAGCTTGATCGATTCATCAACCAGGTTCTTGTACGGGACGACCTTACCCATACGACTTCCGCCATCAGCGGTGATCATGAGCTTGGGTTTTGCATCATCGATTCGCGCAGCAAGGTTGGCCGCCGCGAAGCCGCCAAACACGACCGAATGTATTGCGCCGATACGCGCGCATGCCAGTATGACAAAGGCCGCTTCGGGAACCATGGGCATATAGACTATGACACGGTCGCCTTTCTTGACTCCAAGGTACTGCATCATGCGCGCTGCGCGTTGCACTTCTGTCTGCAATTCGCGGTAACTGTAGCTTTTTTCCTGGTTGACCTCGCTCGAGATCCAAACCAGCGCTTTCTGTTCGCCGCGTACTGGAACGTGACGGTCCACGGCGTTAAAGCAAAGATTGGTCAGCCCACCAGCAAACCACTTGGCAAACGGCGGTCGGCTGTAATCGAGCACCGTGTTAAAAGGTTTGACCCAGTGGATGAGTTTGGATTGTTCGCCCCAAAATGAATTTGGATCCTCAATTGAGCGGCGATAAAACTCGCGGTAAGTTTCGCGCATTTTCTCCCCCTGAAATATTTTTCTAGTCTTCGCTAGAGCTGTGACCCATACCTAGAAGTTAGTTTAATATAATCTTATAAGCCATTCTTACACATAACGTTCTATAGCTTCACAACCGTCCGGCCATGCGCTTGCGCTTGGAGCATTTTTTGAAAAACCATTGGCAGCTCCTGCAGGCTTACCATTTGCGTGATCTCTGCAAGATGTGTCGGGCGTAAATCGCTTGCGAGCCGCGCCCAGATCGCCTTGCGGAGCGGCATTGCGGTAAAAGCCGAATCGACACCCAACAAGCGCACCCCGCGCAAAATGAACGGCAACACTGTAGTATGTAGTTCCACTCCGCCAGCATTGCCAAAACTCGCGATCACGCCGTTCGGTTGCATGCTACGGATTAGCCAAGCCAGTTGTTCGCCGCCGACTGAATCGAGCGCGCCAGCCCACATCGGCTTTTCCAGCGGACGCCCTTTCATCTCCAACTTGTGC
>Ga0187776_10000117_pt1 | contig 39449 bp, 33 predicted proteins | sample 0216_BV02_MP12_2_FD_132426 | JGI IMG/M metagenome (GOLD analysis project Ga0187776, IMG submission 132426) | Tropical peat soil microbial communities from peatlands in Department of Meta, Colombia - 0216_BV02_MP12_20_MG | ecosystem: Environmental > Terrestrial > Soil > Wetlands > Peat | place...
CCGCGAGCGTACCCGGGAGATCGGAGTCCGGAAGGCAGCAGGGGCGACAAGGCGGGAAATTCTGCTGCAGTTCTTTGCGGAGACGATTCTGGTGGTGTTTCTGAGCGGCGGGCTGGGCCTGGGAATCGCCTTCGGGTTCTGCGCCCTGGTGAATTTGCTGCCCATGCCGGATTTCTTCGCCGGCTTGCTGCCGACCTGGCAATCGGGACTGTTTGCCGCGGCCTTATTGGGAAGTATCGCTGTCTTGTCCGCACTCTATCCTGCGCGACGGGCCGCTTCCATCGATCCTATCGAAGCGCTGCGCTATGAAGCGGGCGGGTGAGAAGGCTGACTATGTGGGAGGACATTTTTCGTGAAGCCTGGGTGGCTCTTCAGCGGAGCCGGGTACGCAGCGTTCTGACGATGCTGGGAATCGTGTGGGGGATTTCCGCGGTTACATTGCTGATTTCCTACGGCAGCGGCTTTCGAGGAGCGCTGGTGCATGCCTTCGAAGCGTTCGGCAAAGGCGCTGTGGTCTGCTGGCCGCAGCAAACCAGCGAGCAGGCAGGAGGGCAGCGCGCGGGCAAGGTAGTTCGCTTCGAACAGGAAGACGTAGATCTGATCAAGGAAAATGCCACGCTGGTCAAGCACGTTTGCCTGGAGACGGTGAAGTATCGCCAAATCCAATATGCGGATACCGCGGCCAACACAGCGATTCGCGGCATCTGTCCTGCGTACGGCGACATGCGCAACGAAGTTCCCAGCGATGGACGCTGGATCAACGCGGCTGACATGATCGAGCGCAGGCGGGTGGTTTTCCTTGGCTCCCGTCTGTACAAGCAACTGTTTGCTGGGCGTCCGGCAGTGGGTGAGGAAATTCGCATCGATGGTGTGCGGTTCGCAGTTATTGGCGTGATGGATCGCAAGATGCAATTGAGCAACTACTTCACCAGCGATGACCGTTCCGCCTTCATTCCTTATTCCGCCGCAGGCGACCTGTGGGATACCAAGCGCGCCAGCGTCCTGGTGTTTGAACCGGTAGCTCCGCAATTTGAAAAAAAGGCGATGGCACAAGTCCTGGAAGCGGTTGCAACGCGGCAGGGCTTTTCTCCTACCGATAAGAAGGCCATCCAGATGTTCGGGCGGGAGGAGTTCCGCCCAGTGATTGATGGCATCACCATTGGCCTGCAGGTCTTGTTGCTCTTCATTGGAGTACTCACGTTAGGCATCGGGGGCGTGGGGCTGATGAATATCATGCTGGTGTCGGTAGACGAACGGGTTCGCGAGATCGGGCTGCGGCGGGCGTTGGGAGCGAAGCGATTGCACATTCAGATGCAATTCTTAACGGAGGCGATCGTGCTCGCCCTGATGGGTGGCGTCATTGGGATCGTGCTCTCCTATGGGATCGCGGCTAGTGTCGGTACCCTCCCGCTGCTTGGCCCACTTTTCAAGGACACCTCCGGGAAAGGGGACATACGCCTCTCGATCTCCGGCAACACCGTGTTGCTCTCAACCTTAATCCTGATGCTGGTGGGATTGATCAGCGCCTGGGTGCCGGCGCTGCGAGCGTCGCGGCTCGATCCAGTGGAAGCACTCCGCTATGAATAAGCCAGGTGGAACACTGCATTCGGTCGGATTCGCCGTCCTGCACAAGAAGAGTTAGACTACTTAATATTTATCTAACAGGCGCTTTTTTGCTGGATTTTTACAAGTGTGATGTGGTCTTAAAGATAGTGTGTTTTCTGGGGGTAAGGGCTGTCGGATGCTTATTGGCTCGTTACTATTTTTAGCGCTCGCTGGTTTGGTCAGTTGCACGGTGTTCCTGGTCCTGGTGCTGGTTTCGGCGATTCGTTTTTACCGCCGTTCGGGTAAGCAGGATTCGCCCGTTTCCCTTCTACCCTTCGTGAGCGTGCTCAAGCCTGTTTGCGGCCTGGAGACCAACCTGCAAGCCAATCTGGAAAGCTTCTTTCACCAGGATTATCCGGATTTCGAGATCGTTTTCGGGGCACGCGAGGCCAGCGATCCCGCGCTCGCCATAGTCTCCTTGCTTCAGCAGCGCCATCCCAATGTAGCGGTGAAGATCGTGCTCTCCGGCGAACCAGACCAGCCAAATGCCAAAGTCTGCTCGCTGGAAAAGATGACTGCCGTAGCTCGTGCCGACTATCTCGTTATCAGCGACAGTGACGTGCACGTGACGACGACCTATCTGCGAGAAGTCGTAGCTCCCTTGCTCGAAGAGAAAGTCGGCCTGGTGAGTTGCCTCTACCGCGGCGTGCCCACAGGCGGCATCTGGTCGCGTCTGGAAGCGTTGGGAATGTCGGTAGAAATGACTGCGGGTGTGATCGTGGCCAACATGCTGGAGGGCATGAAATTCGCACTCGGGCCGACCATGGCAGTCAGGCGTGACGCTTTGAATGTCATCGGCGGGTTTGGACAGCTGGCTGAATATTGTGCCGATGACTATGTTCTTGGGCAAAGAGTGTACGAAGCGGGCTATGAAGTGGTGCTCTCGCATCATGTGATCGATCACGTGGTGTTGAGCCGCTCCTGCAAGGACTCACTTCTTCATCAGATACGCTGGATGAAGAGTACGCGTTTCTCGCGTCCCAAGGGACACATAGGGACCGGCCTGACGTTTGCGATGCCGTTTGGTTTGCTGGGGCTGGGAGTGGGGTTGGCAGCGGGCCGTCCCGGAGTGGCGCTCGCACTGCTAGGGTGGTCGGTTCTGAATCGAGTGATCCTGTCTCTTGCCGCGGGATGGGCGGTGGTGCGTGATCCGCTCGCTGCGCGCAATGCCTGGAGTTATCCGATCCGGGATTTCATGGGCTTCTGCTTCTGGTGTGCCAGCTTTCTCGGGACTACGATCGTCTGGCGAAAAGAACGCTATCGGCTGTTGTACGGTGGCAAGATGATTCGAATCTCTGGGCCGGCCACGGCAGAAGCGGAGTCACGGACGGTTGCTGTAGACAACCTTGCCTGAGCTCTCTCCGATCACATATTTCGAGCTGGAAATAAGGGAATCGACTCGCGCGTGTTGATGACTGGGAACGAAAAGGAACACACGCGTACTTGAGTTCCAGGCTTGCAGGAGATCGGCATCAGTACGGAAGATCTTCGGCGCGTCGGGATAAGTCGAGCCGAACCACATCGAAGTGGTACGCCCGTTCACCAGCTCAATTGGCCGCTTGAGGTAAAACAGCAGTGACGAACCAAAGGCCTGATCTCCGTAAATCATGACCCGGTCATCGGGGGTGGCTTTAGGGGCAATTTGCTGAGCCAGGTTTTTGGATCCGAGAAAGGGTTCGAAGCGGAGCAAGGCTATGTGCGCAGCGAGCAGAAACAGTCCCATGGCGCAGGCCGTAACCCAGGTTCCGGCGAAATTTCGACGCCGTAAACGCAGCCACAATGCGAGTGAAGGTCCCAGGATCAGCGCCAGCGCGGCCAGAGTAGCGGGGAGGCGCAAGGCGGCGAAGGATTTCCCGGTAAGATCCAGCATGTGAGCCATCGATAGTGTGTCGGAACTTAGGTCATGGTGGGCCAGCAGGGTTCCAATGTCGGGCTCAAATGGAAGGTTGCGAGAGGCCCACAGGCCGGCGATCAGCATGCCTCCGGCAACGAGCGAAAGCACTGCAGCCACGGCGGTGGTGGGCACCAGCCAACGAGAGTTTTGAGATTGTTCGTCGTGAGCAATGGCTCCTGCCAACAGAAGCAGAAGCGGCAGGTAGGCAGGAAAAGTGTAGTACTCCTGATTGGTAGAGATGGCAAAGAACGTCAGCACTACTCCAGCCCAGAGCCAACACATCAGTTTGGTGCGAGCGCGGAAGCCGGCGCGAGGATTATCGTCCCAGCGAAGCTGCTTTACGGAGGCCAGATCGCCACGTAAATTGCGCAGGGCGACTGGCAAGTACGCGCTCCAGGGGAACAGCCAGATCAGGTGAAGCCCCCAGAAAAGAGCTGCGGGCAGGCGATTGTAATCCTTCGGATAACGCCGTCCGAGGAAGCGCAGCACGTGCTCGTTGACAAAGTAGAACCAGAAGAAATTCTGATTGCGTAAGCCAGCCAGGATGTGCCAGGGAGCGGCGATAGCAAAAAAGAGCAGCAAACCGGTAGGAAGATGAAATTCACGCCAGCGTCGCCAGTCACCGCTGACAATCAGGTAGGCGAGCGCCGCCAGGCCCACAACCACCAGAGCCACGAGTCCCTTGGTCAGAACTGCCAGGGCGAGACATGTGTAGCCCGCATACCAGCGCCAGGGACGGCTTTCATATTCCAGGGCGGTTAGAAAGCAATACAGGGAACAGGCGACCAGCAGGCTCAAAATGGCTTCGGGTATGAGAATGCGCGTGAAGAGGTAGTAGCCCGCCGTAGTACAGACAAAGAGGCCCGCATAAATCCCCGCCCGGGTTCCAAAAGCTCTTCTCCCCCAACGCATCGCCAACACTGCCAGTCCGAAAATGGCGAGAGCGATTGGCAGGCGAGTGGCGAACTCATTGACTCCAAACAGGTGGTAACTGATGGCGATCATCCAGTACATGAGCGGCGCTTTTTCCAGGTAGCGCACGCCATTCACGTGGAGAGTTACATAATCGCCGCTGACGAACATCTCGCGCGCAGCCTCAGCGTGAGTGGAATCAGCGTCGTCTTGCAGAGACGGACTCACTGTTGAAGGCAGATAGACAATGGCAAACAGGACTACGACCGCGACCCAAGCCCAGGTCTTGACGGGAGTTGGTTTGGGAAGAACCTTAACTTCTAGGCGAGGGGTTGCGACGTTGGGTAAGGCTACGGAGTTCCGAGACAACGTGCGTGTTTCTCCTTAATAAATACTATCAAGTGCCCTGGGCCCAATCTGCGCATGAGAGCAGAGGATTTGCAAGCCATTCGCTGATAACGGTTCTGGTTCGCAAAGCCCGCCAGTGGACGCCAGTCGGTCTGGAATTGAACCAGTTCCGATCCCTACAGCGCGCCGCAACGATGCCGGGTTTCAAGATTCTGAAGCGGAAGGCGCTTTGCGGCCGAAACAAATTAGATCACTGGCCGGTGCCGGTGGTTGCCAAATTTCCCGCGTCAGGCTTGCGCACAAGCAATGCCATGCGTGGGAAGAGAAAAGTGCCCGCGGCGTCGTCGACCACGTTGACTTGACAAGTATAAAGCCCGGGCTCGAGCTTGGATAGCGGAACATCGAATTGGAAGACGGCAGCCTTGCGGTCAGGCTCGTTCAGTTGGCGCGCCTCGACCAACGGAGTCTCATAGACTTTGGTCTTGCCGCGCAGGAATTGGATGTTGGTGAGCAGGCGAATTCCTGGCTTTCCCCCCTCCGGCTTGGAGGCTTGTTTGTTGTCGGCGGCGGTGTTGGCTTCAGATTTCTTCTCGCGCGCCGGATCATAGACCTCGTAATAGAAATAAAGATGCCCGTCGGCCGCGAAAACATGTGTAACGTTGGGGATTAGTTCGGTCCCATCGTGCACCAGCGGGTTCTCGACCTTCTTTTTCGTATTGGGTGCAAGCTGCGACCCCAGCACCACCGCGCTCATCTTCAACGGAGCCTTCTTGTAATCAGGGATAAGCAGGTCGGTTTCGAAAGCTCCCATGTTTCCGCTCTGGTTTTCGCGAATGACAAATTTCAGGTGGAATTTGCCCGAAGGCAGAAAGAATCCAGTCTGGTATTGAACGTTTTTGCGGCGAACAACCTGGGAACTCTCCAGATTCAGCTTGACGGTTTCACGCACGTTACCCACCGGCCGGTTCAGTTCGTCCTTTACCAAGCCGATGATGTCCAGAGTGGCTTTGTCCTTGTCGCCCGCTTGGGTGAACGGAATCTGTGATCCACGCACGACCAGCGAGACGGGAACGTAGAAGCGGTTGTCGGAAAGGCGGAAGTATCCGGCTCCGAGGTAGACATCCAGGTCGGTGGGTGGCAGTTCGGAATTGAGCGACTCGACAAGTTGCTCCTCACGGTCATCGCGATTGGAGTGGGCAAAATCGCGTGGCGCGTAATAACCGGAACGATATTCCAGCTTTACGTTGGATAGGCGGCATTTGACGGTGATCTTGCGGAAGCGGCCATCACGCGCGGGATTGGTGCTGTGGTAGGAGAGCATGTAATAAGCGGAAGTATCGGACTGCACGCGCTTGAAAACGGTGTTGAAGTCGTTGGAATCGAGAAACGCTTTGCCGCCAGTGTCGGTGGCCAGAGTGGCGATGGTCTCCTGGGAATCGAAGTTGCTCTTGAAGGCGTTGGTCATGGCGGCGCCGGAATACGCCGACTGGCCGCGCAGGCTGGCCGACTGCGCTTCTCCACCGGGCACGATCGCCTGCAGGCCACGCATGTCCATGGTGTAAAGCGAGACATTGGCGCGCACCGCACGATTAATAGCCATGCGCAGCTGAGCCTCGTTCTCTACGCCGGTCTTACTCATCCCGCTGCTGAAGTAAATAACGGACTTCTTTTGCTGAATGCGAGAGAGCGCTTCCGAGAGCGACTGGATTGCCTGCAGCCGCCGGTCGGTGTTGAAGATGTTGTACTCAGTATCGTCAGCGGTGAAGGACTGGCTGGTGTCCGGCGTGCCTTCGCTGTCGCCGGTGAGACCGGCATCGAAACCCTGGCCGGAGGTAGGACTGAGGCGCGCAATGGTTTTCTCCAGCAAGCCGCGGTCGGAGGTGAAGTCCTGGTTCACCACCAGCGACGAGGAGAGCGAGACCACGGCGGTCAGATCGGCAGCGGTCATCTGGTGGTCCACATACGTTGTGGAAGCCTTGACGGCGCGATCAATGTCCTCTGGTTGCATAGAACTGAGATCGAAGAAGAGAACCACCAGGCGGCGATCGTGCAAATCGACAGGCGCGGCGGGAGTGGCAGGCGCCGCGGGCTGGGCCGTTCGTGGCTTTGCAATCAGGGCTTTTTCGGTAGGCTCCAGCGGGGGAAGAGCGGCGGTGTCTACTTCTTCGAAGTTGAAGCTGCTCAGAGTCTGCGGCTTGTTATCTTCCAGCACCGTGAAATCGTCAGCTTTCAGACTGCGAACCAGCGCGCCGCTCTTGTCACGCACGACCACATTCACCAGCACTACTTCGACTTCGCGTTTGACGATATAGGGGGGGGCGGACTGTTGTGCCTCGAGCAACGGGGCAACAAACATCCCGAGACAAAGAAGCAAAGCCAGCGAGCGGCGAAGCAGACCGGAATTGTGTTTCATCAGGCCCATATCAGAAGCGGAACCTGGTCACGAACTGTAGCTGGCGCATGTTTCCTACTGCTGTCACCCGCCCAAAGGTGGGAGAGTTCACGATGGTGTCGATGGCCGTATATTGCGGCGTGTTGAAGACATTACTTGCCTGCAGTCGAATCTCAAGAATCTTGGTGTCGCTAAAACGAAGCTGCTTTCCGATGGCCATGTTAACGAGCACCGTCGGCGGGCCCGGAATGATGTTGCGCCCGGCGTTTCCAAACTGGCCATTCGGCGGGACAACAAATGCCGCCGTATTGAACCATTCCTGAATCGTGGAGTTGGGCAGAGTGATCGGCTCACCGGTCAAATCGGCGCGCAGGGTGCCGTTCGTGCCGCGACTGATGTCTCCAAAATTGCCCAACACGCGGGGTGTGAAGGGAAAGCCGGAGGCGATGGTGAGACTGCCGCTCCACTGCCAATCCCCAAAAATCCGCTCGGCGGTACTGCGGGTGCTCAGCCAACGCTTATTTTCACCAAACGGCAGCTCGAACATGTAGTCGCCGGTGAATTTATGACGCTGGTCAAAGCTGGAGAGCCCGCGTTCGGCCGCAAGATCGTCGGGATTCTGCGCCACCACGACGGCCCCGCCGCCGATAGTGGAGGCATTGTCGATGGATTTGGAATAAACGTAGGTGCCGCCGATCTGGATACCGTGACTCATGCGCTTGCGCACGCGAACGGAAGCGGCGTGCAGAATGGAGTCGCCCAGAGACGTTTCGAAGATGAAAGGCTGCACTCCCGGGATGAGGAGACCGTCCGGGCCCCGATTGGGAGCGGTTTGAATATCAAGGCGTGTGCCTTTGGATCCGTTGTAGCCGATGTTGACAACCAGGTCGCGGTGAAACTCACGCTGGATATCCACGTTCCACAGCTGTACATATCCCAGACGGTAATTGCGGTCTACGGCGAAGTTGTTGGTAGTGCCCGCAGGCTGGGAGGGGAAGGCGTTTTGCAGGTCAAGCGGTGTTGTGGCAGTGCCAATGTTGGTTTGCGTCACCGCGAAGGGCGGTTGGAACGCCATGTTTAATGCCATGGAAGCGTATGCGGTGGTGTTGTAGTTCATGCCGTAGCCGGCGCGGACGACCGTGTTCTTTAATGGCTTCCAGGCAATTCCCAGCCGCGGAGCGAAATTATTGCGGTCGGGTTCGACCAGCGAAGCGGGAAACTGTCCCGTGTAGGGGCCAACTTGGTTGGGCTGCACAGGTTGCACCGCGGTGAAGCCGGGAGCGACGTCCAGATTCACCAGCCGGTTGAAAATCTCGGTGTACGGAGAGAAATACTCATAGCGCAGGCCTGCGTTCAAAGTGAAGTTGCCGGAGATCTTCCACTCATCCTGGACAAACAGGTCCCAGACGTTGGCGCGCAGGTAGTAGCTATCCACACCGAACTGCACCGCGGCCTGCTGCGGCAGTCCTAAAAGAAGGTCCGCCAGGTCGTAGCCGCTGTAGAAACCAGTGAACACGAAACTGCCGCGTGGATCCTGATTGGTACGGGTGTTTAATTGCACCCGGCGATAGTCTCCGCCCCAGCGCAAGGTGTGTTTTCCATGCGGCAGAATCATGAAGTCGCTGACCGAAAAGCTCTGATCGACCCGGTGTTGGGGATTGATGTCGGTGAGGCTGTTGAAATTGGTGAACGAGAAATTGGGGATGCCCCAGTCGAAGGGGTCGGTGGCCACCCCGTTAATTCCCAGATTGCCAGCGACATTTTGCTGAAAGGCGTAGAGGTTGCTGGTGCGGGTGTCGGTGCGGTTGAAATCCACACGCAAATTATTAGTGAGTTTTCCCTTGCTGCGAACAAAGCCGATAGGAACATCCCAGCTGCTGACATCGGTATTGCCGCTGACGCTAGGGAAGGGATTGGTCAACACATTGTGGACGTCTCGATAGTGCAGACCCAGGTTGATGTTGTTACGCGACCCGCCTCGACCTCCGCCTCCGCCAGGTCCCCCGAAACCCGGTCCACCGCCGTCGAAGTTGTGAATCAAACGTAAGCCGACGTTATGGTTGTCATTAGTCGCCGACGTGGTGAAGTGGAAATTTTGCGTCGTTCCCGGCAGATTGGGGAGAGGAATGAAATTCAGCAAGCCGGCTCCGGCGGAATTGATCCGCTGCGCAGGAATCTGATTAGCCGGAAAAGGCAGGTGGGTTAGGGGATCGATGATGGTCACAGGGGATCCACCAACTGTGGTGGCGGAGAAATCTCCGGAACGCTCCGCCAGCGTGGGCACGGTGGAGAAGGCATCATAGGGATTGCTGACGAGATTGCCAAAATAAGACAAGAAGAAGAATGTCTTGGTGCCGCCGTTGTAGATTTTGGGGATGCGAAGTGGCCCACCCAGCACGCCTCCAAAGCGTTGCTGCAGGTAGTCGGGTTTGACGACAGGTTGACCGGTGAGTGAGTAAGGAGCCGCATTGAAAACGGAATCACCGACGCTATAGAACAACGAACCATGCAGCTTGTTGACGTTAAAGCGGCCGCGTCCGCCGCCGATCATGAAGACTCCTGGGCCGCCTCCGGGACCACCAAAGCCGCCTGGGCCACCGTAGCCGCCGCCGGGACCCTGAAGAGCAACGCCGCCGGGGCCGAACTCTCCACGGCGTGCCCGGTCCCGCATTTCCTCGATGCGGTCCTGCATCTCTCGACTAGTACCAAACATGAACTCATTGGACTGTGCCTGGTTGCCTGAAACTGCGACTGACTCTGTCGGTCCTTCGGCAAAGCTGGCGGCAGGCAGTCCACCTGTGCCGTTGCCGTTTTCGCTGCCGCCCCCGAACTGCATCTGGCCACCACCTCCGAATGCGCTCAAGTCGGCGCTGATGCCAATGTTCTGAAAGCCACGGCCTCCACCCATGCGCATCGCGGCTTGCTGTTGGGCGTTCTCTTCCTGCTGTTGCTGAACGCGCGACAGCAGCGTCATGCCGAGATCCACTCGCGGATGACAATTCTGTGCGTTAATGACAACTTCCTTGGTGGCCGGCGCGAAAGCGGCCAGCTCAGCGCGCACGACCAGCTTTCCTTTGGGAGAAACTGACAACGTGAAGCTGCCATCCTGATCGGTCGTAGTTGCGACCTTCTTGCCGGTGAGTGAATTGGCGGCGGAGATGGTGACTCCGGGGAGTGGCAGGTTTCCGGCGGTCACCTTGCCGGCAATATCACAGCTCACGTCAGGAGCTGCAGGTGCAGGCGGCGGAGTTGCTGGTTCACCTGCAGGCTGAGGCTGTGTTTGCGACTGTGTCGCGGGCGAGGTGGCTGCTGGAACCTGCATCGCAGGCGCCTCTGTTTGTTGCGGGGCAGTCGGGTTCGTTTGTGCGGCAGCAGAAACCGCGAGAGCAAAGAGCAGAACCCCGGTTATGATCCAAAGTGGCAGGGCGCGGGGGCGGTATTGCCAGTGCTCGCTTCCGGAGTTAACAGCAGATTGTGATGTGGCCTGAGACATCATCGGGCGATCGAAGTTAAAAACTTGTGGTCTGGTCAAGACTCCAGACTCACTGCGGTGGTAACGGCTTGGGAGATTGCGCTTGTCCCGCGGGCGGGGGACCACCCATGAAACTGCCCGGGCCACCTGCTCCTCCTACGCGCAGAGTGGATGGCACGAACACGCCGTTCTTCAGCTCTCCCGGGCCCGTCACACGATCACCAACCTTGATGTCTGCCAGGGTGATGCTCTCGTCGCGGCCGCGGCGGAAGGAGGTGCTCTCATCGACCTCGATGGTCTGGGTCTGATCGTCAGGCCGCTGGATGGTGAGCTTGGTCTCGTTGATCGCCTTCACTTCACCGGCTATAAAAGTCTTGCCCAGGTTTTCCTTCCACTTTTTCATTTCTTCAGTGCGATTCACGACGAAGTTGGCAGTCCAGGTTCCATCCTCGGCGCGCTCACCCGCGACCATAACGAAATCACCGGCCTTCAAATCCGAAGGCTTTATGGTTTTGCCGCTCATGGCAAACTGGGTGGTGCTGGAGAATTTGACGTTGACGGTATCGCCACTCATGGTCTTTAGAGTGAGTCCGTCGGAGCGCAATTCGGTGATGGTGCCGCCCACGCCGCGCCGGCGCATGCCACCGCGCTCGAATTGGCCGTTCGCGCCCGGTGTCTGGCCACTGGGGGCCCCTCTGGGCGCATCCTGTGCCACGGCCGGCAGGGAAAGTAAAATCAACAGCGGCACGGCTAGCTTTTTCATTTCCACCTCATGCGCGATTCATTACCGGCAGACGGACCTTCCGTCAAGACGGCTGACCTCGGTTGATCGCAAGCACCTAGTATAGACGGGAAGAGTAGCGCGACGTTGTTGTGTAACTTGCAGACTTTACTGAAGATTTACAGGAGAGACTGGTGCAGCCTTCCCCCGCCACCCTCAGCGAAGCCCGCCTGCTTGCCGGCTACATCATCTTCTCCGCCAGTTACCTGGTGTTTGCCCTAGGCAAGTTTCCGGGGATGAAGATTGACCGCCCAGGCATGGCGGTGATCGGCGCGGTGCTGATGTTCGCGTTTCGCATCCTGGGTCCCAGCGATGGCCTGCGGTTCATCGACTTCGCCACCGTGGTGCTGCTCTTCTCCATGATGGTGATTGTCGCCAACCTTCGCCTGGTGGGGTTCTTCGATGCAGTGGCGACCTGGGTGGTAGTGCGATTGGGGCCGAGGCACCTGCTTCCAGCCGTGATCCTGAGCTCGGGACTGCTATCGGCGTTCTTTGTGAACGACATTATTTGCCTGGTTATGGTTCCCATCGTTTTGAGTCTTGCACGGCGACTGGGAGTCCGGCCGCTAGGGTACTTGCTGGCAGTGGCGACAGCTTCCAACATCGGCAGTGTGGCGACCATCACCGGAAATCCGCAAAACATCCTGATTGGATCGTATTCCGATATACCCTACCGCTCCTTCCTCTGGCACTTGGGGCCGGTAGCGCTGGTGGGATTGTTGCTCGACTGGGCCATTCTGCACTGGCTGTTTCCGCATGACGAGGCGAGGACCGGCGCGGAACCCGATCCTGCCCATCCTGCCATCCCCCGCACAAGTTTCACCAAGGCGGTGCTGGTGGTGTTGTTTGTCATGGCGGGATTTCTCGCGGGACTGCCACCGCCGCTGGTCGCGGCAGTGGGAGCGGCGCTCATGCTCATCACGCGCACCCTGGAACCCCGTTTGATGTACGACGAGGTTGATTGGGGACTGCTCGTGTTTTTTGTAGGGCTGTTTCTGATCGTAGGTGGGGCTGAGAAGGTGGGCATTACCGAGCAGCTGCTGCGGCTTGCGCGGGAGCTGAATCTTCACAACGCGGCGACGTTTACCGCAATCACTGCTGTTCTATCCAACATTGTAAGCAATGTGCCGGCGGTGATGTTGCTGAAGTCCGTGGTGCCCGGTTTCGCGCAGCCACACCGTGCCTGGATGCTGCTGGCGATGGCCAGTACGCTTGCGGGTAATCTGACCATCACCGGATCCATTGCCAACATCATCGTGGTAGAGGGAGCGCGTCCGGCGGTTAACATTACCTTCCGCGATTATCTGCGAGCTGGGGTGCCGGTGACGCTGGCAACCATTACATTTGGCGCAGTATGGCTTTGGCTGGTTGGATAATTCGGCAGAGGGGGGCGGCCAAAATAATGCCAGGTCAACCCGTTTAAAGAATTGGCCTGGCAGAAGGCTTGTCGACTTCTTAAGTCGTCTGCTGGTGATGATGGTGATGATGCTTGTGGTGCTTATGGTGATGGTGGGTGGAAGAGGGCGGCGTTGTGCTTGGTGTGGCGGTCTGCGCAAAGGCTGACACACAGAGAGCGCTGCCGAAAACCACCGCGAGTAGGGAGGCGAGCAGTTTCTTCATCAGTACCTCATTGGAGATCTGGTTGTGGGACTGCCTGATATAGAAACCGCCGTCCGGAAATAAGTTGCGGGGGAAGCTTCGTCAGGCGATAACCCGGCGTCATTATCTTTTTTGGAAGGCGGTGTCCACCAGTGACCATGGGGAGACCCCTGAGGATGTCCCGCGGGCCAGGTAATCAATGCTTTTGGGGTCACGGGTTATCGTGGTTTGAGGCAGATTGGCATGTTGCCGGCACTCGCGGCGGGGGCAACCGCAGCACGAAAAAGCTCTTCCCAGCGGCTAAATTGGCGCTACAATGTGCGCCCGGAATTGGTTCTGCGCCGGGTCATCACAGCCCTGTTGTGACCCAGCGCACAGACACTGGTAGCTAAGGTATCGAAGATAAGCGCCACCGAAACAGGCGGGTGGCGCCAGTTGCGCGCCCGCAGGAGGCGTTTTCGTGCGAAAACAGCGACTTGCCGACAGGTTGCTGGAGCGTGAACGCCCCAAGAGCTTCGCTGCCAAACAGACGCGGCCTCCGCTCCTGTCCTCCGCAACGCGTCTGTGGCTCACCTGCGTTGGTGATGTGCCCGGCCCGCCGGGATGTGCGAGGTTGAGCGGCGCCACGGTCCACCCCCTGTTCGGTGAAGAGGGATATTCATACCGGCTTCATACGGCATTTTCAGGCCCAGGTTCTCGGATGCCGCTTCGCCACTAGGAGGGCCATCTCCCCATGACGCCTACTTATTGGCTGTGCTCCTATCTCAAGGTGGGGTGGGGGGAATAGCCTACCTCGGGGCCAACTCAGGACGGTGGCAGGCGGAGGTTCGAGAGTCCTAACGAACGTTCGGTCTAGGCCAGAACCCTTTTCTGGTCTCAATTCGGTTCCGTCCTGCTTGACGGACCAGGAGGCTTGCATGGCTCAGGAACAAGCTGCCCGCGCGGCGGTGCCCGGTCGTTCGGCGCCCGCTGCACCCGCTGGCGAACCGGATATTTGGGAACGCGTCGCCCGCATGGACGAATTCAAATCACTGCTCACGGCGAGGGAGAAGTTCGTCATTCCCGCGGTTATCTTCTTCGTCGTGTACTACTTCTTGCTTCCCATTTCCGTCGGTTACTTTCCTCAGTTTATGGACAAGCGCGTCGGCTCGGTGAATCTGGCGTATCTGTTTGCACTGTCGCAGTTTTTTGTGGCCTGGCTGATTGCTTTCCTGTACGTGCGCGCTGCCCGCCGCTTTGACGAATACGGCCGCCGCATCCTCGATCACGTGGACACCAGCAAGGAGGGCAAATAACCATGTCAACCTCATTGTTGATGTTTCTGGTTTTTATCGTGATCACGCTAGGGATCACCTACTGGGCCGCTCGCCGCTCCGCCGGCGCGGGCGCCTACTTTGCCGCGAGCCGGCGTATTACCGCCTGGCAGAACGGGGTGGCTGTTGCCGGCGACTATATGAGCGCTGCTTCCTTCCTCGGGATTGCGGGATTGATCGCTTTCTTCGGCTACGACGGGTTCATGTACTCGGTAGGCTGGCTGGTCGCTTACCTGACCGTACTCCTGGTCGTGGCAGAACCGCTGCGCAATGCGGGCAAGTACACCATGGCAGACGTGCTCGCGTATCGGTTAAAACCGCGGCCGGTACGGGCCATGGCTTCCGTCAGCACCCTCACCGTGAGCACGTTCTACATGATCGCGCAGATGGTGGGCGCGGGCGCGTTGGTGAGCCTGCTGTTGAAGGGCTCAGGGATCAATTTCCGCACGGCTGTCATCGGCGTCGGCATTCTGATGATCGTGTACGTGGTGTTCGGCGGTATGCTGGCCACGACCTGGGTGCAGATCATCAAAGCCATCCTGCTGATGACGGGCACCATTCTGCTCAGCATTCTGGTGATGAGCAAGTTCGGCTTCAGTTTCTCCAATTTCTTCACTGCCGTGCAGCACGTAAGCTACCATGGCCCAGCAGGGCAGGAGATCACTAAAGACTTTCTCCAGCCCGGGCTGCGCTTCAAGCCACCCAACGGTCCCCTGGAGTTGATTTCGCTGGGCATGGCTCTGATTTTTGGCACGGCGGGGCTGCCGCACATTCTGGTCCGGTTCTACACCGTTCCGGATGCCAAGACCGCGCGCTATAGCGTGGTCTGGGCGATGATCTTGATTGGCAGCTTTTACATCATGACCACCTTCCTGGGATTCGGCGCAGCCACCATCGTTGGGCGCGACTTTATCTCTACTCATGGCGGCAACAACATGAGCGCGCCTCTGCTGGCGCAGGCAGTCGCTGGGGATGTGTTCTTCGCCTTCATTTCCGCGATTGCTTTCGCCACGATCCTGGCGGTGGTTGCTGGACTGACCATCAGCGCCTCCACGTCCTTTGCTCACGATTTTTGGACCAACGTGATTCACAAAGGGGTGGAGCGCAAACCGGGCGAGGAGGTGATGGTGTCGCGGATCGCGGCCTTTGTGGTTGGTGCGGTGGCCATCAGCATCGCGATTGTTTTGGGACCCAGCGCGAACGTGGCTTTCCTGGTGGCTCTGGCTTTTGCAGTGGCTGCCTCCGCCAACTTGCCGGTGATTGTGCTCTCGATCTTCTGGAGACGGTTTAACACGTTGGGAGCGGTCATGGGCCTGGCCGTCGGCCTGCTGGCGTCGATTGTGCTCATCCTGATTGGCCCCAGCGTCATGGGCATCGATACGGCAACGACGCCGGCCATTTCACGCCACCTGATTCAGCATGCTCCAATATTCCCGTTGGAGAATCCCGGCATCGCCAGCATTCCGCTGGGATTCATCGGAGCATTTTTAGGAACCCTGCTGGGCGGCCGCGAGGCTTCCGCCGAGCACAAATTCACTGAACTGGAGGTTCGCGCCAACACCGGACTGGGTTCGGAGAAGGCGCTTGCCCACTAACCTGTATCACGCATGCCGGACGGCGGTCGCACGTACCGCCGCCGGCATGCTCATCTTTCTTCCCCAAAGCATCAGAACGTTTCCGGGAGTTGCATATGACTTTAGCCACAAAATCCGCAAACGAAAGTATTTCTAATCTGCTTAATATCGCCGAAGAATATCCTTCCCCCAAGATCGTCGCCGAGAGCGCCCGCCAGCAATCCTGGAACGAAGAATACGAGCGCTCCATCAATTTTCCGGAAGCCTTCTGGGGAGATTACGCTCGCAATTTTGTCTGGAACTCGCCCTGGCAACGGGTCATGCAGTTTGATGGCGTGCACCATAAATGGTTTCTGGGTGCCCGCACGAACATCACGGTGAATGCTCTCGACCGTCACGCCAATTCCGATCGCCGCAACCGGGTGGCATACATCTGGCTAGGGGAGGACGGAACTGAGCGCATCGTCACCTACGGCCAGTTGCACCAGTTGGTGTGCCGGTTTGCCAACGGACTGAAATCGCTGGGAGTGAAGAAGGGCGACCGCGTCATTATTTACATGCCTCTTACGATCGAAGGTGTGGTGGCGATGCTGGCGTGCGCCCGCATCGGAGCGATTCATTCCGTGGTCTATGCCGGACTGGGACACACTGCGCTGCGCGAGCGGATTGTCGACGCCCAGGCGCGCATTGTGATTACCGGCGATGTCGGATACCGCCGCGGCAAGAAGGTACAACTGAAGGCCATCACCGATGAAGCTGTGGATGCTCTGGAGTTCGTGGAGAAAGTGGTGGTGTTCTCACGCGAGAACGCGGAACTGAGCGGGCGGGAAGTGAATTTCGCCGATCTGATGAAATTCCCTGACGATTGCCCCGCCGAAGACATGGATGCCGAAGATCCCCTGTTCATCCTTTATACCTCCGGCAGTACGGGCAAGCCCAAAGGCGTCGTGCATGTCCACGGCGGCTACATGGTAGGGACTACCTACCATCTGGAAAATTACTACGACGTTGGCGAGCGGGACGTGTTCTGGTGTACTTCCGATATCGGCTGGATTGTAGGTCATTCCTACATTGTTTATGCCCCGCTGTGCGCAGGAGTGACAACACTGTTTCGCGAAGGAGCAATCGACTACCCCGCACCGGACATCGTTTGGGACATTGTCGAGCGTTATGGCGTCAGCAAGATGTTCACCGCTCCTACCGCGCTGCGCATGTTCATGAAATATGGCGACGCGCTGCCCGCCAAGCACAATATCTCCAGCCTGCGCTTTGTGGCCTGCGCGGGAGAGCCGCTGAATCCGGAAGCCTGGCGCTGGGCACAGACGCATCTCGCTGGCGACGGGAAATGGGGCTATGTGTGCGATAACTGGTGGCAAACCGAGCTGGGCGGACCGGCTATCGGAACCCCGGCTTCGATGGCTACCCGTCCCGGTAAGTGCGGTATCTCACTTCCTGGATCCATCGCAGATGTGGTGGACGAAGAAGGGAAGCCCACGGCTCCGGGGGCCGGCGGACGGTTGGTCCTGAAGCGGCCATTCCCGCACATGATGCGCACTGTTTGGGGAGACGCCGACCGCTACGATCGCGAGTGGAAGAAGATTCCGGGTTGCTACGCTACCGGGGATGTGGCGGTCAAGGATGCCGACGGCTACATTACGGTTTTGGGGCGGGTGGATGATGTCCTCAACGTAGCCGGACACCGGATCGGAACCGCGGAAGTGGAGAGCGCACTGGTGTCTCACCCCGCAGTGGCGGAAGCGGCAGCCATCGGAGTGCCCGATGCCCTCAAGGGGGAAGTGATCAAGGCCTTCGTGACCTGCCGTGCCGGCCATACCGCTTGTGACGCCCTGGCAACTACCCTGGTCGAGCATGTACGGCGGGAACTGGGGCCGATTGCCACGCCGTCGGCGATTGAGTTCGTAGCTGCCCTACCCAAGACCCGCTCTGGTAAGATTCTTCGCCGCTTTCTGAAGGCGAAGGAGAGTGGACAGGATCCGGGCGACATTTCCACCATGGAACAGTAAATCGTACTACGATATTACTCAGCTCGCGGCAGGAGTCAGAATGGCACAAGAGACGATTACCTCACCACAGCAAAGCATTGATTCCGTACTGCAGGAAGCACGCACGTTCGAGCCGCCGGCGGAGTTCCGGCAGAAAGCTCACATCCGGAGCCTGGAAGATTACGAGCGCCTCTACAAGGAAGCATCTGAAGATCCGGAGAAGTTCTGGGGCAATATCGCCCGCGAATTGCATTGGTTCAAGCCCTGGACCAAGGTCCTGGAGTGGAACGCACCTTGGGCGAAGTGGTTCGTAGGTGGCGAGATCAACCTGTCCTTCAACTGCCTCGACCGCAATGTGAAGGGTGGCCGCGCCAACAAGACCGCTCTGCTGTGGGAAGGAGAGCCAGGCGAGATCCGGACGCTCACCTATGCCCAGTTGCTGACCGAGGTTTCGAAGTTTGCCAACGTGCTGAAGTCCCTGGGGATCCAGAAGGGCGACCGGGTGGCCATTTATATGGGTATGACGCCGGAGCTTCCAGTGGCCATGCTGGCGTGCGCCCGTATAGGTGCCATCCACTCGGTAGTATTTGGCGGCTTTTCGTCGAACGCACTGGTGGACCGCATCAATGATGCCACGGCAGTGGCCGTAATCACCCAGGATGGCTCTTATCGCCGTGGCAATGAAGTCAAGCTGAAGCCTGCTGTCGATGAGGCGCTGGATTCGTGTCCTTCGGTGAAACACGTGATCGTGTATCAGCGGACCAAGACTCCGGTAACGATGAAAGCCGGCCGCGATCACTGGTGGCACGATCTAATGTCCAAGGCGAGCGACAAGTGCGACGCCACGCCGGTTGATGCCGAGCATCCGCTCTACATCCTTTACACTTCCGGTACGACAGGAAAGCCGAAAGGCGTCGTGCACACAACGGGCGGCTATTCCGTCGGTACTTATCTCACCTGCAAGTGGGTTTTCGATCTTAAAGAGGAAGATGTTTACTGGTGCACCGCCGATATCGGCTGGGTCACCGGGCATAGCTATATCGTCTACGGCCCGCTGCAGAACGGTGCGACCTCGGTGATGTATGAGGGCGCACCTAACTTCCCCGAGCCGGACCGCTTCTGGAGCATCATCGACCGCCACAAGGTGAACGTGTTTTATACGGCTCCGACGGCAATCCGCACGTTCATCAAGTGGGGCGAGTCGTGGCCGGGAAAACACAAGATGGACAGCCTGCGCCTGCTGGGTACCGTGGGCGAGCCCATCAATCCGGAAGCCTGGATGTGGTACCGGGAAGTGATCGGGCGCAACCGCTGCCCGATTGTCGATACGTGGTGGCAGACGGAAACCGGAATGATCATGATCACCCCGTTGGCAGGGGCGATCGCCACGAAGCCGGGATCGGCTACCAAGCCTTTCCCCGGGGTGATCCCCGAAGTAGTGACCATGGATGGCAAGCCGGTGCCGGCGGGTTCGGGTGGCTACCTTGTGATCCGTAAGCCGTGGCCAGCGATGTTGCGCACGGTTTGGGGTGATGCTGACCGCTATGTCCGCCAGTATTGGTCGCAGATTCCGGGCACGTACTTTACGGGCGATGGCGCGCGGCGCGACAAGGACGGCTACTTCTGGATCATGGGCCGTGTGGATGACGTGATCAATGTTTCCGGTCACCGGCTGAGCACCATGGAGGTGGAGTCGGCGTTGGTAGCGCATCCCATGGTGGCGGAGGCGGCCTGCGTGGGACGCCCAGACGAAGTCAAAGGACAAGCGATCGCCGCCTTTGTGACGCTCGAGGGCGGCCAGACACCCAGTCCGCAGCTAAAAGAAGAGCTGCGGCAGTGGGTGGTGAAGGAAATCGGAGCGCTGGCGCGACCGGACGACATCCGCTTCACCGATGTTCTGCCGAAGACACGCAGCGGCAAGATTATGCGCCGCCTGCTGCGCGAGTTGGCCACCAGCGGCGACGTCAAGGGCGACACCACCACGCTGGAAGATTTTGGCGTGATCGCAAAGCTGCGACAGGAAGAAGAGTAGTTCTGAACCCCATGCCAGGGGTGGGGCCTGACTTAGAGAATCAGGCCCCTATTCTTGGGGTGGTTTGGTCGTCCCGGAACAGGCATTCAGCGGTAGGAACAAACGCAAGGTCCTTCGACTCTGCGCCCGCGACCCGCAAGAATCGCGGGGTCGAAAAGCAAAAGCGGGCGCATCGCTCAGCATGACGAATAGATGATATTCAGCCGCACACGGGCAGTGTCAGCAGTTTGTCTGTAGCCGTCAGATCCGGGGCAGAGCATAGAAACACGTGGTCCGCGGAGCAGAAAGGACACTTTCCCAGCTTCACGTCAGCTTCCCAGCCGTCGCGGCCACGCAGAAAATAACGATCGCCCGATTCTGATTTGAGCTGCCAGATCACTTCTTCCGCCATCAGAACTTCAGACCAGCCGTTCTCGTCTCCAATGCCCAGGTGGGAGATGTGGCGGTGCGGATCTTCATCCTTCATGCGCCGCGTGAGGCAGATGATTTGCTTACGCGCCATGGCTGCGAGTATGACAGGGAGAATCAGAACGGGGCCAACTGCCCCGTGGTGGGCTCAGCTCAACAGTACCAGGGCTCGGTGAGGTAAGGAATTGTTGTCCGCGCCGCCATCGGAGGCAGCGCAGGCTCTCTCGAATCAGCCGCACGTTCGTTCCTGCGGAAGGATTGCAGCAAGCTCCACGCGTGCTCGAATATGGCTCGACGTGGCATTCCCCACTTGCGCGACTGCTGCAGGAATGCCTCCAATTGTTGCTGCAACAGATCGACTCTGGCATCGCTGTGTAGCCAACGATAGCAAAGTGCAGCGTGGTCGAATGGCCCGATCAGGTCGCGTACTTCCTGCAGTTTAAGCAAGCGCGATCCGGAGGGAATCAGCAGCTGTATCGCAAGCTGAATCGGCTGGACGTTTTCTATCAGGTCGAGCTCAGCGAGGGTGAGCAGAAAGTCCTCATATCCGGCCAGCGAAATCCAGGGAGTGAAGGCAACGAAAGTGGGCGAGAGCGGAACACCGATCTCGCGCATGAGCTTCAATACTTCCACAAAATCCGCGCGGGTGTGCCCCTTATCGAGCAGGCGGAGAACGTTATCGTCAAATGACTCGACGGCGCTGACCACGAAAGCACAGCCGGTCTCGCGCAGGGTGGAGAGATGCTCCGCGTGCGTGAGGAGGTGCTCGATCTTGATGGTCACGTCGTAGCTCAGAGTGGGAAACTCGGTGTGAAGTGCGCGCACGATTCCCAGTGAGTGTCCGATACCGTTGAAGAAGTCGGGATCACCGAAAGAAATGTGCTCGGCTCCAGCCTCAACTTGCTGCCGTATGTCTGCCAGCACCACATCGCGCTGCACGATGCGAAACACGCCGTTGTAAACCGGGACGACCGGGCAATGCCGGCAAAGGTGCTTGCACCCGCGGCTGGCTTCGGTGTAGCCCACGACTCTCTCTCGTCCACCGGGCAGCATCAATTTTGCGTATTTGTTCAGGCGCGGAAATCTGGAGCGGTCTGGGACGAGAAACTGCTGACGGTCGAGGGAAATCGAAGCCGAGGAACTCGTGTCGGTGCCGTTGCCCTCGTGACGCATCAGCTTGCTGACAAAAGCAGCCAATGGCGCTTCGAATTCGCCGCCGAAGATGCTCTGGATCCCAAGCTCGCGGAGTTGATCTGAATTTAAGGGCGCGTAGAGGCCGTAGGCGCACAGATGCGCGCGCGGATTCAGGCTGCGAACGCGGCTGATAGCGTACAGGGCGACGCGGGTGGCGGTGTGCATCGGCAGATAGAAAGCAATCAGATCTGCATTGCGCAGGCATTCCTCATTGTCCTTCAATGCCTGCTGCGAGAGATCGAGGCAGGTCACGCGGGCACCGTCGTGGCGCAGCCATGCCGCTGGCGAAGCAAGTCCGAAAGGCTGGTGTCCCAACTCGTAGGTCGAGACGAGTACCACATTCATGGCAACCATGCTAACGCAGGTGCCACTATTTGTGTGTCCCGCCCAGCTTCGGGGTCTGTCGTACAATCTGCTTGTGAGTCTGCTGCCGCTGTTTCCATTGGATATGGTGTTGTTGCCCGGGGCGCCGCTTCCACTGCATATCTTCGAGCCTCGCTACAAGGAGATGATCGGGGAGGCTCTGGCTGGGAACAAGCCTTTCGGCCTGGTGCGCGCCAAAGAGAACTCGCTGGCCGAGCTGGGCTGCACAGCCGAGATCATGGAGGTCACCAAGAAATACGAGGATGGCCGCATGGATATCGTGGCCGAGGGACGCCAACGCTTCGAGATTATGCAGGTCAACGAGGAGAGATCGTTCTTGCAGGCGGAGGTTCGCTATTTTGACGATGATCCCGGCAACCCCCCGCCTTCGGACGTGGAGAAGTTGCTCACCATGCACCAGGAGCTGCTGGCTTTAGCCGGGGCGGAGTCGGCGGAGGCTCCTGAAGTGGACGAACCCCAAATTTCGTTCCACATCGCCGGGATGTTGCCCCTGGATCTGGACTTCAAGCAGACGCTTCTCGGCATGCGCTCCGAGCCGCAGCGGGTGACCGCACTGATCGAGTACTACACGGCTCTGCTGCCTCGGGTGCGCCGCACACTGAAGGTGCGCGATAAGGCGCGGGGGAATGGGCATGTGTGAGCTTGTCCCCCGAATTTTTCTCTGTTGCGGATCCATCCTGTCACAGTTACACCAACGAAATAGGAATGTTTGGCGTACTGCCGACTGAAGAACTGCAGATCCCTCGGCCGCCGTGGGGGCCTCGTGATGACAAGGGAAAACAGAGCTGGCAAACCTACCGGATCTGATCGATCTTGGCTGCGAGGATGAAATCGCTTTCCGTCAGCCCATTAATTTTGTGGGTCCAGATGGTGATCTCAGCTTTACCCCAGGAGAGGCAGATGTCGGGATGATGGCCTTCGCGTTCGGCGATTTCGCCGACACGGTTGGTGAAATCGAGAGCCTGGCGGAAGTCGGGAAAGGTGAAAGCGCGCTTGAGGTGATGACCTTCGACCACCTGCCATTGCGATACTTGCTTGTGCAACTTGTTCAGCTCCTCCCCAGCCAGCGGGGGCACGCCTCCGCGGCAGGGAACGCAACTCTTGGCAGCCAGTTCGGACATGGATCCATCCTCCGTGGACCATTCTAAATACTGGCTGGATATTGCGCCGCTCAGCATCACAGAGTGAAGCCGCAAGACGGCGCGAAGATTTTCCCGCGAATACTCTCCCTCACCGTTCCTGGTTGAGCTTCTCAACCACTTCCCGCCAAAGCTCTTGCTGGAAGGCGCGAAATGCGGGCAGCTCGTACAGCCTGAGGCTGAGCTCGGCGGTGCTCGACGGCGCAGGCGTGCTGGTCGGCTTCAACACAGTCTGCCGCAAGCGGCTGACGGTTTGCTCGTCGAACGTGTGAGCGATGAACACGAGATTTCCGGGCCAGAGTTCGATAAATACTGGACCCTCGTCAGTATTCACGCGCAGGGATTGCCTTGGACCGCAGTCCTGACCACTGCCGGCGCAGCTGGTGGGCTCAAACGTTTTCTCGCTTTGCACTGTGGTTCGCTTCGAGAGTGAAGTCTTATAGAGCTGAATGAAACGCTCGGCTGATTCGGTGGTCTTCCAGCGCGAAACGTAGAGCAATCCCAGATCGGCGGTAGAGGCCTTGGTGTTGGGAGGGTCGGCCGGAGACCGCTTCACAGCGATGTACGATCCGCCGCGCCAATTCTGGCCGAGAACATACACGTCGTTATCGCGTCCGAATTGTTTCGCGAAGATGCGGACGTCGAGTTCGCCCATGGTGCCGCTGTCGTAAGGCTGAAATTCCGGCGGAAGAACGGCCCGCAGGTCGGGAATGATCACCGGAGTTTGCTTCTCATGTTCCAGGTACGCTTCAGGCTGGAGGATCTCGTGGGTATCGCGCGGCGGCCGGGCAAAGGCTCCGGCAAAAGCCATCCGCGTGCCGCCCTTTTTCAGCAGCTCCAGTTCGAAATTCAATCCCTCCCGGTAGGGGAAGATGGAGCTTTCTTTCAGCATGAAAGGAGCGTTATGGACCACCACTGCCGTGTCGTAGCTGCCATCGAGACGGCCTTTCAGGACCTGCATTAAATCGGGTGAACCTGCCAGCCGGCGGTTGATCGGCTTCAGGGTGTAATCCACAAACACCACCATGGCCTGACCTTCCACCACAGCGGTGCGGGCGCCGTCCTCTTGGTCATCCTGTGCGTCCACGTGTAACTTCATTTCCGCTTGCCGGGACTGGGATTGCTTGTCGTGGTGATGCCAGTTTTGCAGATCGTAGTTCTGGTCCTGCAGCGCGTGGGTAAGCTCGTGGGCCATGATGGGCATCTGCTGATCCAAGGCAATCCAGTTCAGCAGGCACATGGTTTTGGTCTTGAAGTCGTAATAGCCGGCGATGCTCTGGCCGCTGGCGCCAACCAGGAAGGTTTTCAGATCGAAATCGCGGGGGAGGAAGCCAAACTTTTTGAGCACAAGTTCTGAGCGTGCCAAACGCTGGGCCGCCGCGCTCTCTGACATTGCCTCGGACATGTGGCGCTTCACGTCTTCCTGGCCGATCAGTTGGTGCTTCACCTCGCTGCGCTTGGGAAAACCTGTATCGTCACTGGCAAAGTCGAGTGTCTCGCTGATCGACGAGAACAATTTTTTGGAGTCGTCCTGCGTGACCTTGATTTCCACCTTGTGGGCAGCACGCCGCTCGCGAGCGATGTCGCCCAGGCTGCGGTTGTCGTCGGAAGTGGCAGGTTGAACAGTCTGGGCGTGGCCGAGAGCGGGGATAAAACTCAACAGAATAAGGACAAGCAGGTTGGTCCCTTTGCGCATTTTTTGTCGTCGCTCCGGAATTGCGGGTCTCAGCCGCATCATAGGGCGGGGCGCCGACTACCGATAATTACTCGCGGACTGCGTCTTCGGTAACAGGGGCTCATCAGCAATTTCTCCCCTGGAAACCCGCAAGAAATCAGGCAAAACGCAAGACGCGAGTACGTCGGTAACTAGGCTCGCAGGTCCGATCAATGCTCTACTTCCGCAAGCAAGAAAATAGAAAATGAGGGGACCAATGGGACGAACACTGGTGGCTGTAGGTAAGAGCACGTTATTGGCAGGCCTGCTGTGCGCGGTTGGATTTGGTGTGACTACGAATTGCAGGGCGCAATCGCTGGGAGATGTTGCTGCCGAGAGCAAGGCGAAAGCCGCTGGCACGCATCGCGTGCTGACCGACGAGGATATGACTGATTTGCGTCAGAAGACGCGTGCCTCCGCGAGCGAAGGCCAGATCGCAGGTTGCGACAAGAGTTGTGAGGAGAAAGTAAAGACAGGGTTGGGAGTTCACGAGAACGAAGCCGGTTGGAGCGAGACGTTCGCCAATGCTGTCGATGCCGTTTCCGACGATCGTGAGTGGCAAGACCTGTTTGCACGCGTGAAAACGCAGAATTGCGCCGAGAAGAAATCCGGCAAGCAGGACGCCGAGGCTGATAAGTCACTGACGCAGGAGCTGCAGTTCAAAGTGGAACGTGAGCGGCACGACCTGCTGGAGATGCGCCGTGACACCGCCAATCTTCCGCTGGGCTCGCCGGAAATCAGCACCACCCTGGAGCAGATGCGCACGCGCGCGGTCAAGGTGGCCATCATGGCAGTGCAGTTGACGGGCTTGGGAAGCGACACGTGCAAAGCGGCCGCGAACTAGAGCATGTCTGCTCAGGTCGAGAGCATTCCACGAAGCTAGCCCGCAGGCGCCCCGGTCAACTTCTGGAAGCTGCCCTACCGTAACCCTCCCCCATATTCGATCTTGGTGTCCACGTGCGTGTGCTGGAAGTCGTGGTTGTCAAGCGACAGGGAAATGTCCCGCTTGAGAAAGTGCAGCACCTCCAGGTGAAATTCGGTTCCGAAGCTTGATGGAAACCAAGCCCCGTCCTCCTGGCGCTTGTATTGCACGCTGAAACCGACACCGGGCAGATCAATACCGAGCACAGTTCTGACCGGAAACGGGATTTGCCGAGATAATTTGGTAAACACCAGCATGGGCTGAAATTCCTGTCTGTCGATGTAGGCTTCGCCTGCCCAGTCAATCTCATGCTTGTTCTTCGGCCCGAAGGCAATATGGTAGGCTTCGCGGCCCTGAAACATCTGTTCACCAACCAGGCGGAACTCATACTTTTTCTGCTGTGCGGTGGTGAGTGGAAATAAGTCACCGCCGATGCCGTCCTTGGTGTGAGTGTCTTCGTCCAGAATGATGTGCACCCCGTGTTGATGATCGGGTCTTCGCCTGATGTCCCCGGTCAGGTCCCCGCGGAAAGAATCGACCAGTTCGGCGTCGATGCTGTCGGCGTCGGGTCGCGGCTCACCGCTGAAGTCCTGATACTTGCCTTTATGAAGATAACGGCCAGTGAGGAGCTGTAAGTCTTTCCTGGCGCCATCAGGGATCGGGATCACGGTGTAATCCGTGGTTTCCTCGCGCATGAGCTTGCCATTGGTCTTGTGGGTGACCACGTGGACGTGCTGTTTATATATGTAGTTCTTGCGCAGATCTTCTGCGCGGTCCTGGTTGGCAGCCACGCGCGCCATGATTTCGTCCGCGGTGAGGGGCGAACTGGATTCGACGGCCGCAAACGATGCCGCAGAGAGCAGGAGCAAAATCAGCAAGCGGAGGCAAGACATACTTATCCTCATTGGTGTACGCATGGAGGACGGCGGCAAGCGCCAGATTATTACGGTCACATGCTTAAATTTTATGAGGTCGGTCCCCATTGTCTGATGGCCAGGCGCTGAGGTAGAGTTTCGCTCCACCGGGGGTAGCTCATGGACACCGCAAAAGAGACCACCATGAAGGTCCTGCTTCTGCTCGGCCGCCTTTTGTTCGGTGGCTTCTTTTTGGGATCGGGGTTGAACCACTTCGTACACCACACGGCGTTGGCGGAAATGGTAGCGGCGGCTGGCTATCCTTTGCCCGAGTTGGCGGTGATCGGCTCCGGCGTGCTCATCTTTCTGGGCGGGGCCAGTATCCTGCTGGGAGCCTGGCCCCGAGTGGGCGCCTGGCTGATCGTCATCTTCCTGGTATTCGTTACGCCCCTGGTAAACAATTTTTGGGCTGACGTCAACAACCCGCAACAATTCGCCGACGATCTGAATAACTTCACCAAGAATGTGGGATTGCTGGGCGGCGTCCTGATGTCATTGTTCATCCAGCAGCCGTGGCCCTACAGCGTGGATGAGATGGTAAGCCGCAGTCGCCAGACCATCCCCGTGGAGAGCGAATACATCCGAATTTTTCGGCAGCGATAGCGCAAGCCGCCAGCCATTGACGCAAAGGCTTGGAAGTGCGTCATTGATGTCGAGCTTCCGGACCCCTGGTGGAGGGCGACCATGAAGAAAGACAGGGCTAACGAGCCATCCCAAAGCAGCCGTCGGACATTTCTAAAGTCAAGTGGCGCGATGACAGCCGCGGTAATCGGGTCGTCGGCTTTTCCGAAGGTGGCTACCGCGGCGGGAGCGGTACAAGCCGATTCGCGAGGCCGTAATGGCATGCCAACTCGCAATCTGGGGAAAACTGGCTACAAGGTCGGCATCTTCAGTCTAGGCGGACAGGCCGCCCTTGAACGTCCGCACAACGAGGAGATCGCGGTCCCCATCATCGAGAAGGCCCTGGATCTCGGTGTGAATTACATTGACACGTCTTCCATATACGGTGGTCCTGAGCGTTGGAGCGAGCAATACATCGGAAAGGTAATGAAACGCCGCCGAGCCGAGACGTTTGTGGCGACAAAGACAATTGACCGTACACGCGACGGTTCAATGCGTATGCTCGAAACCTCGCTGAAACTGTTGCAAACCGACCGCATCGATATTTGGCAACTGCACGACATAGGGACGATGGGGGAAATCGACAAGATCTTCGCCAAGGGCGGCGCCATGGAGGCTTTGCTTCAGGCTCGCGACCAGAAGATCGTGCGCTATCTTGGTATCACCGGGCACTTCCGGCCCGAACCGCTCATCGCGGCCATCCATCGTTACCCATTCGACACGATTCTGATGGCTGTGAATGCTGCCGATCCTCATCACTACAGCTTTTCGGATCAATTGCTGCCCCTGGCCGTCGAGAAGCGAATGGGCATTGTGGGAATGAAGGTGCCGGCGCGAGGGCGCATCCTGTCGAGCTGGACTCCGCCACCAATCGAGAAACAGAAACACATGTGGGAAGGAATGGTCCTGGCGCCGACCCCCGGGACAATCACCATGCGTCAGGCTATGTATTATTCTCTCTCGCTGCCCGTCAGTACCGTCATCATCGGCTGCGACTCTACCTCCCAGCTCGAGGAAAATGTGCAGTTGGCCCGGGAATTCACCCCGCTCAGCCAGCAACAGATGGCAGCCCTTACCGAGAAAACTCAGCCGGTATCCAAGCAATCGCTGTTCTTCCGCTTCTACGAACACGCATGAGCGGCGTTTATTTGAAATGGTTGTCGAGAGCAGAATCGTGCTGAACGCACAGGATTGGTAGCGGACGTTTCCACTAAGGATAACCACCTGGCATAGCGGGCAGCCGACGGCAGAGATGATGAGTCACAACCCGCGGGGATATCCCGCGGCCAGCGCGATCTGAATCACCCGCTCAATAAATTCGCTTTTTGCATTCGCGTATTTTTCACGAGATGAAGAGTCTGCGGCGTCGGCCAGAGTGGCCAGCGCTTTCTTGAGAGCGGCGTATTGCCTTGCGGTATCGCTGTGCTCGCGCAAGTAATCACGGAATGCCAGGGTGCGTCGCTCTTCCTCGCCGCCCGACTGAACCACGTGAACATGGTGCGTGTGCGGCCAGTCCTTTGGGCGATGAAAGAAGGGACAGAAAGCGTCGTCAGCGTGCGGCACGTGAACATAACCGAGGGTGGCGAACGGCTCGCCGTAAGCAGCGATAGGCTGCAGCTGTTCCACGGAAACCTGAATGTCGATGATGGGCTTGGCTTCCAGTCCCGGGACAGCCGTCGAGCCGTTGTGGTCGATACGGCGCGCCAGTTCGCCGAGGACTTGGGCAATGCGGTCCCGCTCCGCCGCAAATTCCTGAACCCAATGCGGATCGTAGGCGCAGATCTGGAGTGGTTGGAGCATGAGGATTCGAGTGTTCGTGGGGAATATTACGCTAGCCGGTTTTAGATCTCGTGTGGAATTACTTGTGTAGTGGGATGTTACGCCAACTCCGAATTCGCAGCGAGGCCCTCCAGCGTGGCTTGGCGAGCGCGCAACTCTCTGAGTTCCTCTTCGCCGAGCTTCTCGGCGCAGCCTGCCACCGTCCGCATTCCGTGCTCCGCGAGTATCCTCCGGTACCTCGGATCAGGCGTCGAGGCGGCGATATCACCGAAGGCTCGCAGCAAGCGCAGCCCTCAGTTACCCCGAACGCCCTGTCCAGCTTATGGGTTCGGAGGAAAGAGGCCAGCCTGCTTTAACACCGAAAGCATGTTCCAGGCGCTCCACTCTTCAGAAATCTTTGCTGCCTTGAAGCGGAAGATGGTTATTCCCGAAACTTTAATCTTTTTGCCGGTCGCGGGAAGCCCCATTCCCGGCTGCGTGTTCGTACCCCACGCCGTCCAATGCACGGCAACCAAATCCCCCTCGGCGACCATACGGTTAACCGCCATCTGCATGTCCGGCATCGCTGTGCGTTCTTCACGCGCTGCCGCCATGTCTTCAGCCAGACTGAAGTCCCGGTCAGTTCCGTGGGCCACAAAATCGGCTGTGTGCGAGTCCGAATACTGGTCAAGCCTTCCCTGGCCCAGTACGTCTTCGAGGAACAGTCGGGCAACAGTCTTGTTTTTCTCCTGCTCGCTTGGAGGCTGAGTTTGGCAAAAGGCAGTCGTCGCAAGAAGTAACAGAACTAAGAGAAGTGAAGGATTTTTCAGCATAAAGACTCCTTTACTGCCAGCGATGCTTATCGGTCCGTGCTGCATAGGCTGGCTAACCCGCCGCTGTGAGTGGCGACGGGCCTGCTAAGGTCTTCGGTCCGGCGCCCATGAGCACCAGCCAGAGCATAACGACCAGCTCTCCCAGCACCACAGGTTGAGTGATGGCAAGCACCTTGTCCTCGGAGCCTGGGAACAATAATCCTGAAAGGCTGAAGGTCAGCCATGCGAAGCAGGCGATCATGAGCCAGACGCCCAGAACGCGCGGCAGAAATCGCGACCTGTAGACCAGCAGCCCGAAGGGGAAGAGCCACAGGCCCGCGAACGCCAGGTTGGCGAGGTCAAGCTGGTGATGCAGGTTGAGGAACAGCCGGACAAAGGCATCGCGCTGCGGCTTGTCGAAAATTGACAGGAAATCGGCCCCGCGAGCGAATAGCAGGGCGGCTGCGTCGGTCACGGTGTTGACCACGTACAGAGGTGTTTGCATCAAGCTGCCGAGGATCACCATCAGCACGGCGAGTGTCTGGTCAACTTCCTTGAACAACCGATAAAGAGCTAAGGGGACGAAGAGCCACAGGATCGCGCCGACCAGGGAGCTCACGATGCCCCAGCGGAAGAGCGACTCGTGGGCAGCGATGTTGTTGGCCGTTGCCGCCGCGTTTCCGCGCACAAACAGGGCGCTGGGAATGTACATGAGGCGTACCACGCCAACTGCGGAGGCCAAAATGTATAGGAGCCCCGCCACGCGGGCGTTCCTGCTGAGCGAAGTCATACGCCCCTCCTTTACAGTCAGACGAGCGCGAGGCGGGGATATTACGGCTTTTCTTTCTGGCGGAGTTTTCAGGGGAGAAGCAGGTCCCTCCACGCGCGATGGGATCGCCTGCGGGCGACCTCACTCGCTTGGTCGGGATGGCAATGGGGAGGGGCGTGCGGCGGTCTCAATAGCAACAGGGCAGTGCCTCTTGCGATGCGCTGCCCTGACAAATGCCGCCGGTCCGCCTACTTGGGTTCGACCATGGGGATCACGCTGGATAATTGCAAATTGATCAGCAGGTCGATGCGGCGATCGATCTGGTAGAACAGGGCAGTTTTCTTAGGTGAGATGACTTTCTCAAACAGCGGAACGTATTTCATACGTAAAGCGAGGAGTTGCTCGTCAACGGCGTTCGCTCGCTTCAGGTAATCCTGCGCTTGCACATCGGTCATGGTGGTGTAGTTGTCTGCATATTCCTTGATCACCGCCCAGCGTTCGTCATTGGGTTTGATAGCTTCCTTGCGGTACTGGTCAAAGATAGGCCAGAACTTGGTGGCTTCGTCGGCGGTGAGGGGCAGGTTGAGCGCGACAATCTGCTTGCGCTGCGAACGTAAGTCGGCGCGGAGCATTTCGATATCTTGGTCCCTAACATTGCTCGGTTGTGTGTTTGCGCCAGAAGCGGGGGGCGCCGCAGGCTTCTGGGTGGCCTGGGCAGACATGGATAAGTCGCACACGAAAAGTACGCTGACAACCAGGGCAGCTAGCAAAGCCTTCTTCTGCATTGTGGTCTCCTCCGAAGATTTAACGCGAAGTCTCAGGGATTGGCGGCGATGTTGGGCTCAAGGCTCAGGGTTGCGAGTTCCGTATTGCTCTCCGCCGATGCTCGGGACAAGGTACGGAAAATTCAATGGAAGTGCAAACTGGAAAAACTGACAGATCAGGGGCCTGCAAATTAGCCAAGGCTTGCAAATTGGCCAATAGGAGACTCGGCCGCAGATTGGAAGGACTTTTTCGACCCAAAGCAAAAGCCCCTGGTCCGCATTACCAGGGGCGTTTGCTGAGCTGTCGCATGGCCGAACCGGATAACTCAAGGAGGAGAGCAACCCGGTCCTTTTGATCTTTTTTGCCGTTTCCGGCTTTCTCTCTCTGGACAGAGAACGTCGAATGTTCAGTTCCTTGCATCGAAAATTGATACCATCCCAAATAAATTTATGAGTGGCGGTTCTCAAGTTGCGCCCGGGGCACTCCTGGTTGGCCTGGAGAAGCTGGTTGGGGAGCTGTTTGAGCGCAGCGCAGGAGCCAAGTTTGGCCTTACGATTGAAGAATTTACGGTCTTTCTGGGGGAAGTTTCAGCGAAAACCCTCTCTGCCGAGGCCAGCCAACAAGATGTCCGCGAGTTGTTGGGTACGCTGCGGGTGGAAGACCTGGCGCTGGCGCGGGCCTGCGCGGCAGGCAACGAATCAGCTTGGGAGCACTTCCTGACGCGTTTCCGCGAGAAGCTCTACGACTCGGCGCGCGCGATCACGCATGAGGAATCGCAGGCGCGGGATCTGGCTGATTCCATTTACGCCGACCTCTACGGGATGACCACGCGCGAAGGGGAACGGCCTTCGAAGCTGACGTCCTATACCGGACGAGGCTCGCTGGAAGGCTGGTTGCGGACGGTGCTGGCGCAGGAGTTCGTGAATCGCTACCGCGGCCAGCGTCGACTGGTCAGCCTGGAAGAACAGGAAGAGGAGTCACATCAGTTCGTTGTCGCAGCCCCTGCAGCTGAGCCAGTTGCACACGTCGATGAACGTCTGGAGGGTGCGGTGGATGAGGCTCTGGCGAATGTTTCCCCGGAGGATCGAATGCTCCTGGCCGCCTATTACCTGGACGGCAGGACCCTGGCGGAGATTGGGAGAATGATGGGCTTCCACGAGGCCACCGCCAGCCGCCGCCTTGATAAGTTGGCGAAAACATTGAGGAAAGCAGTCCGGGAGGGGCTCGTAAAGCGAGGCATGAGCCGGCGGCAGGCAGACGAGGCGATGGAGGCTGATGTCCGCGATCTGCAGGTCAATGTGAGGAAAAGATTGTCGCAAGAACGATGAGATTCAACGTTCTAGGGATGAGGAAGCTTGGAGGCGGCTGCGGATGATTGATATTCCCAGCACGGTGCGCGCAAGGTTGAAGGAAACGGCTGGCGCGAGCGGTTCGGGGCACGTAGATCCCAACCTTTTAACAGCTTTTGCCGAACAGACGCTGCTGGCAGGCGAGCGTACGTTCGTGATGACGCACTTGTCCCAGTGTAGGGACTGCCGGGATGTTTTGGCGCTTGCAGTGCCGATCCATCAGACTGAGTTGCAGGCGGTTGGAGCGCTGGCAGCCCGCTCCCGTCCATGGTGGAACCTGGCCGCAGTGCGCTGGAGTGCGGTAGCAGCTACAGCGGCGGTAGTGGTTGCCGCCGTGCTGATGAGGACCCCGCAACCGCAATTGCCCTTGGCCCAGATGCAGGCGCCTTCGCAAGTTCAACAGAATGTTTCAACTAACAAAACGGAGCTGCCAGGAGCGGCAAATACGCTTGCTGAGTCGAGACCCTCGGCTCCCGCGCCGATTCGGGCCAAGCAGAAGAGAACAATAAGCAGAGACAGCACGGCAGAAGGATTGGCGCGAGCTGATTCTCAGAAAACGTTTGCTCGGCGCGACTTGGATATGATGACCGCGTACCGGCAAGATGAGAGAGCCGGCCAGGCACGAGAACAGGATGAAAAGCTGGCGGCAGCATTAAACACAGACGTGGTTGTAGTCGGCGCGGAAAATGAAGCGGCCAAGAAGATGCAGGCTCCCGGCATTACCAGCCGCGCTGAAGCAGGCGGCAACGAGGTCCAAGCCCGAACCGAGCCGACGAAACCCACTTTGGGGTGGACTGAGAGTGTGACGCCGGGTATCGCTTGGTCGGTTAGTCAGGGCCGGCTGCTGAGGTCAATGGATGCGGGAGCCACCTGGGAACCGCTCCCGGTTGATAGTCGCGCAACGCTCAGAACCTATTGGGCGTTTGACACCGACATCTGGGCGGGCGGCGACAATGAAGCCCTTTATCGATCCAGCAATGCCGGGGAGACTTGGACGCAGGTGCACCCGGTTCTGGCGGACGGAACGATACTACGGGGAGATATCACTAAGCTTGAATTTGACGATGCCCAACATGGTGCCGTGATCACCAGCAAAGGCGAGAGGTGGGAGACCAAGGACGGCGGCGCGAGCTGGAAGCAGAGGTAGCCGGGATCTAAAGCTGCAGTAACCGGGGATTAAAACGGAGAACGGCGAAGCTGAAAAGTGGCTTCGCCTTTTTTCTTTCCCGAAGACGGATTAGAGGAACTTACACTTTTTGTAAATTGTGAATTTTTTTCGCTTTTCCACAATCGAGCGGGTAGAAAATGGGGCTATAGAGATCGACTATACGGTGAAGGATGGCCAGTGATGTTGTCCAAGTGCGCTAATCCGAGCTGCCATACAGTGTTCCGCTATCTGCGAGAGGGAAAGCTGTTTGAATTCGAAACCAGCTCTCTGCCGACATTGAGAGAATCGAGCATTCTGCGAGCCAAGCGAAGCGGACGCGTGGAATTTTTTTGGCTGTGCGGAAGATGCATGTCGCAAATGACGATCGTGGTTGACCGCGAGCGGGGAGTCGTAACCGTACCGTTAGGTGCCAGATCGGGTGGAGGAGCGGCTGCCTAGATTCTGAGCCTCAGGCGGACTTCCCGGCCGCATAGCTGGCTTCAGTTCTTTGGTATTTTCCGGCCAAATAATTCCCGCGGATTCTAAGTATCTCCAGGAACATCTTGAAGCCATCGGTTAGCGGATTGATCTTGGAGCGCTCATCGTGAGCCCACTCTACCCCCAGTTCCTGAATTCGTAACCCTTGCTTGCGGGCAAGGAAGAGTATCTCGGGGTCGAACCCCCAGCGATCGATAAGTTGCCGGGGGAAGATGTCCTGAGCGGCCTGGCGGGTGAAAGCCTTGAATCCGCATTGGGTGTCTTTGAAATTCAGTCCGAGTATGGCACGCAGCAGCAGGTTGAAGATGCGGCCGAAGAGTTGGCGGTACAGAGGCTGGCGTTGCTTCTGCAATTCCGCTTGCAGCCAGCGGGATCCAATGGCGATGTCCGCTCCCTCGTGAATGGCTTGAAACAGTTTTGGGGCCTCTTCGATCGGCGAAGAAAGATCGGCATCTGTGAACAACAGCAGGTCGCCGGTTGCCTCCAGCATTCCATGGCGGACGCTGTATCCCTTGCCGCGATTGCCGGGATTCTCGAGCAGCCTCACTCCCGGGTGCTGGCGCATAAAGTCGCGCACGATTTCGGCGGTGTTGTCGCGCGAGCCATCGTTCACCACGATGACTTCGGCTTTCCAGTTCTCTCGCGTCAGAAAAGCGAGAATACTCTCCAGCGATCGCACAATCCGCTGGCTCTCGTTATATGCCGGTACAACAATGCTGTAGCGAACCGGTTGCATGGCGCGCGCTTAGACGCAAAATGAATTCTAAACGTTGGCAGGCGTGCAGTTGGGAAAACAGCAGAAGCCGCAGCGGCATGGCACATGCAGTGCAGGGGTGTCCGAAAGAGGAACCAAGACGCTCAGATCGCCTGGGCAAGCTGTTTGCCTAGTCGAGAGACGTCAGATAGCCTGTCCTCGATGATCCGGAAGTGCCTGATTTGCGCGATTTTTCTCCCGGCTGTCTCGTTCGCCGCATTCAAGCCGCATGTGATTGCTTTCGGAAAGTGGAACACGGTGCCGTTCTTCCTCGGGCCGGAGGAAGGCAGGACGATCAACATTCGAATCAGGCCTCTGGTAATTGACGGGAAAATTCGCGAGTTCACAACCGGCGAGCTCCATGAGGTCACCGACCGCACGTTTGTAGTTCGCCGGGCATACCGGCTCAATGATTCTCTGCCCGCCGATCCTCCCAATGCTGGGCGATGGAAGTGGCAGCGCGGTGGCTGGGTGCTGGTGGATCGCGTCACCGGGAAAGTGGCGCAGCTCAACCTGGCGGAATTCGATCCCTTCTACTCGGACGCGAGCTGGTATCGCGACTACGTGGCTTACTGCGGCGTCTCGGATGACGGCGAAAAACTCTACGCCATGGTCGCGCAACTCGGCCGGCGAAAGCCACTACTGAAGAAAAGCCTGGGGCAGGCACAGGGGGGAGATACTCCAGATTCCGAATGCGCCGCACCCGATTGGCAGCGCAAGCCGACGCGGGTAACGTTCGAACCCACCGGCAAAGCGAAGCTGACCTTCGAGGTTTGGGGGCGCTCGGTGGACTTGGCGAACGAGTCGGAGTCTGACGAATAATCGATCAGACTGCTGGAGGTGAGCGACCGATCGCGTTTCCGGATAAGATCATGCCATGAAGACGCTCGACGAGTACCTGAGAGACGCCGAGCAGGCGCACGGTCATTTGTGCGCGGGACAGGTGCTGGGTGTGCGCATGGCAATGCTCGGGCTGGAGACGTTGGGAATCAATGATCCGCAAGGCAAAGACCGCAAGCGCCTGGTGACCTTCGTCGAGATCGATCGATGCGCCACGGATGCAGTCGCGGTAGTTACCGGTTGTCGTCTGGGAAAGCGCGCCCTGAAATTTCGTGATTGGGGCAAAGTGGCGGCTACGTTTGTGGATGTGAATTCAGGCCGCGGGGTCCGGATAGCGGCCAAGGAATCCTCTAAAGTGCTGGCGAAAAGCATGCATCCCGAAGTTGCGGACAAGAACCGGCAGCAGATGCTGGCTTACCGCGAAATGTCCGCAGAAGACTTGTTCGATGTGCAGTGGGTGACGGTGGAGTTGCCGGCAGAGGAGTTTCCCGGATTCAAGGGCGAGCGCGTGGTGTGCGCGGCTTGCGGCGAAGGAATCAACTTCAAGCGGGAAGTGCGGCGTGATGGAAGAGTGCTATGCCGGGGGTGTGCGGGGGAGAGCTACTACAGGGTGATTGAGCCGTAGACTTATTCATATAGAAGTATGGCCCGCTTGGAAAGACTGGCTGTTCCAATGCTCGAAGCCCTTTCTCTCCATACACCATCTAGACAAGAAATGGTGTATGCTTAGGTAATATGAGCAGGACCAACATAGACATTGATGACGGCTTGATCCGAAAGGCGCGCAGACTCACCCGTCTCAAAACAAAGCGCCAGATAGTGGACCGAGCCTTGGAATTGCTTGTTCGCTGTGAGAGCCGCAAAGGAATTCTGCGCTACTACGGAACAGGAGTCTGGAAAGGTGACCTTAAGGCGTCTCGGAGAAACCGCGCTTGATCTTGGTCGACAGCTCCGTTTGGGTTGACTTCTTCAGCTCCGCGCCCGGAAGAGCCGGTGAAGAATTGCGGCGAATGATTGAAGAGAGCGAACCTTTCGCTCTTACCGGCATCGTGATTGCCGAAGTCCTGCAGGGCCTTACCCGGGACTCCAGTCAGATTGAGAACTTTCTGGCTCAGTGGGAGATGCTTGAGCCTCGGGGGTTTGGGACCTATCGAGAAGCTGCTGCAATTTACCGGACGGCGCGCGCCAAGGGCATTTCACTCACCACGATAGATACGATCATCGCAGCTATTGCCCTGGAACACAGGGCCAGCGTTTTTACGCTCGACCACGATTTCTCCAGGATGGCGCGAATTACTCGCCTGGCACTCTATCGCTACTGACCAGGCGAGCAGAGTTTCACGCGCGAGGACAAATGGCGGATCAGTAATGCACATCCACGCTGCCGTGGGCGCTGACATGCGGACGCCACCGGTAGTGGCCATCCTCGTCGTGGAAGACTTCGTACTGCTTGCCTTGATAAACGTAGTTGGTGCAGCCGTATTTCTTGGCCTGGCCCGGAGGCATGCCGCAATTGCCCCATCCCTTCTTCTGCCCCTGACCCCAGCCCGGAGGAGTTCCTTCGCGATAGCCGTAGCTGGCCCAGTGGTCGTCGCGGTCATGATCGCCGTCGCGATCATGATGAGGGTTCCCGTGAGCATTGCCATGCGGATGCTCGTCCTCTTGGTCGCGAGCGCTTACGCCGCGGACATACCAATGGCGCTCGTCGCTGTCTCGCCACTGCGGTTGGGTGGCATGGTCTCTTCCCTGATCGCTATCTTTGTCGTTGTCGCTGGCCGTGGCAAGACCCGCAGTCAGAATGAGGATTGTGAGCAGTGCCAACAATACGCTAGCCCGATGGAACTTCATTGCCAGTTCTCCCGAGAGTAACCAGTGCAAGGAGAATACCGTCAGGCCGCGATTCAGGATGAACAACTTAGGCAGCAGGAAACACTAAAGTAACCGGGAAGTTCTTACATCGTTTGGGAAGCTGAAGCTGAGCACGGGAACCTGGGTGACAGCTAAGTCGAAATAACTAGTCCTGGCGCACGCGAAGGGTGGGGGACGCCAGGCTTCGGGGCCGAGGCTGGCGCTGCGCGATGGAGGACTGCGGAGTTTTTGTGCGAGCTATAGCACCCTTACGAGGGCGTTTTGCTACCGAACGCTTCTTGGTGTGGGATCCGGTACGCTGACGACGGGCCAGCCTTGGCCGAGGAGCGTCGTCAGAGCAGTCACCGTGGAGTTGGATCAGGCTTAGCACGGTGATCATCATGCAGAGGGCACGCTCGTTCATCGATAACCTCACTGGTTGAACGCCGCGCGCAGACTTCCTTGCATAGAATATTCGAAAAAAATGTTTATGGATTGGCATACAGTGCCGAAATTGGGGAAATGCAGAAAACCCGCATAAATACTAATGAAAAACACTTAGCCCGCCGGACTAACCCACAAGAAATAACTTAGCGGATAAGTTTGCAAGGTGGTTAACAATAATATGCCCCGGGGTTACTGGATCACGCAGACGCACGCTCGTGTTCGTAGACGTGGGCCAGGCGCAGCAGGGTGGCTTCGTCGAAGTGTCGACCCAGGATCTGTACCCCGATCGGCAAGCCTTGGCGTGAATTTCCACACGGGACGCTGATGCCGGGAACTCCTACCAGATCAGCAGTAACGGTATAGATATCGGCGAGATACATAGAGACCGGATCGTCTACTTTTTCTCCCAGTTTGAAGGCAGGAGTGGGAGTAGTGGGGGTGACGATCGCGTCCACCTTCTGAAAAGCGTCTTCGAAATCGCGCGTGAGCAGGGTACGGACTCTTTGGGCTTTCAGATAGTACGCATCGTAGTATCCCGCACTGAGTACATACGTGCCCAAGAGGATACGGCGCTTCACCTCTGCCCCGAAGCCTTGATCGCGACTACGCCGGTACATCTCAGAGAGCGTACGAACTCCGGGGGAGCGATACCCATAGCGAACGCCGTCAAAGCGCGCCAGGTTCGAGGACGCCTCCGCGGTGGCGATGACGTAATAGGTGGGAATGGCGTATTCGGTATGGGGTAGGGAGATGGGCACGATTTCACAACCCGCCCGCGCCATAGTCTGGATCGCAGCTTCAACTGCAGCGCGAGTCTCGGGTTCCAGTCCCTCGCCAAAATATTCTTTCGGGACGCCCAGCTTCAGCCCCTTCACCGGTTTGCCGATTTCTTCTTCGTAATCAGGAACTGGAACGTCGGCGGAGGTGGAGTCGGCGGGATCGCGGCCAGCGATGTAGCGCAGCAGGATGGCGGCATCCTTCACGGTCTTGGTGATTGGCCCGATGTGATCGAGGGAGGATGCAAAAGCAATCAAGCCATACCGGGAGACTCGGCCATAAGTGGGTAAGAGGCCTACAACGCCGCAGAAGGCTGCAGGCTGGCGAATCGATCCTCCAGTATCGGAGCCGAGTGCTGCCACTGAGATGTTGGCGGCCACGGCTGCGGCGGAGCCTCCGGAGGAGCCCCCCGGAACGCGCGAGAGGTCACGCGGATTGTGCACCGGAAAGTATCCCGAGTTCTC